>WLWD01006293.1_pt1 | contig 54702 bp, 27 predicted proteins | sample 6712731 | NCBI WGS metagenome assembly WLWD01 (sample SAMN12718690, study PRJNA576275) | sponge metagenome | isolation source: marine sponge | host: Mycale hentscheli | place: New Zealand: South Island, Marlborough, Capsize Point | collected 2014-11-01 | reverse complement strand
TATTATTTTTACTGAGGACTCTAGAAGAAACCAGCTATTTCCAATCTCAGACATTAATGGTATCTGAAATTGATTGTTGACAGAGGACAAGAAAAGATGATTACTATAATTCTCACACTTGTATGTTAAAAGGAATGACTTTATTGTCAGCCTGGTCAGCAATCAGTTATCCTAATTGTGCCTATAATTATCAATAATACATCTTGTAAATAGGAACTAGAATTAACATTTTCCGTATACTAACTTGGAAAACTGCATTCTATGCAGTACAAGTTATTTTGTTTAAATAAAAAATACAAAACAATGCAATTAAATAGTTCTTACAACCAATATTCGTAGCGTAGCATACCACACTCTCCGACAACAGAACAAACATTACAATAAATACCGTATGGGTGCTGAAAACTATGTAAGCATAAAATGTCCATAGTTCGTCTCGTCAGCAAGAATGTTAAACCAATTGATTATCTACTATTAACAAACACATCACCTGATGGAGCAGGGTAAACAAGTCTAAGAATGTAAAACATTTCCACTACAGAACATACAACTTAACTCCATAGTGGATTACTACGATGCCACACCCTCTAATACTCCACGTACACTTCTAGGGGATGTGTACGCCATGACGGAACGGCGCCAACAGCCAATAATATACTCCAGATATGGCACAAACAAATTAAATTCTTGTTGTTTTTTCAAAAAAAGGAAATATTCTATTCCCATGGGATTACTTGGAATACATAACATAGTGATGCACTACTGAGCACAACACATAGCTTTCTTGTTATTGTCAAGAGGATATCCAGTAAGATGGAAGTGTACTAAAATACTATCATAGTGAACATCTTAGGCCTCCCAATCATCCTTGTCGTCATCATAATCATAATCATCATCATCATCATCATACCCATCATTACCACCACTACCATCATCACCATCATCACTCATCATCACTACCATCATCACCACCAGCATCACCATCATCAAGTCAACATAAATGTGATCATCGTATGCCTGAACTTGTAATTGCAGTCAATGGTGGTTCAGCAGTAAAAGTCAGCATTATCTTCATCTACTATAGACAGCAGTTTTTCGTTAGCGCCTTATGACCAGTGCAGAAAGTAAACGTACAAGTCCTACATTCTACTTGTGTCTGTGTACTCAATGTCCTATTTTACCTGCAGCCTGAATTTGTTGCTATCCATTAGTGTAGCGTCAAGTAGTCTGGATATTAGTTTAACACAGAACATTACCAAACAATGTTTACAAAGCATTCCTAGGATGCAACATAAAATGCAAATTGGTAAGAGAAATTTGGATGTTGACAAAAAAAAAAAAAAAAAAAAAAAAAAAAAAAAAAAAAAAAAAAAAAAAAAAAAAAAAAAAAAAAAAAAAAAAAAAAAAAAAAAAAAAAAAAAAAAAAAAAAGAAAAAAAGAAAAAAAGAAAAGGAAACAAAAATAACAATTACAAAACCACCATTACCTCTGTAACACTTGCAGTTGTAAGTTTTGAGAGTTGAGTTTTCACATACTTTATCCCCAGCTTAAAAAAAATGCTAACTGTATCATGCTGATGCCAGAAGTCTAATCAATGATCAGACAAAAGACATAATGAGTGGGTGTCCATCTTTGAAACACTGGGAATTCATTAGGTGTTGCTACATTAAACTAAATTTAATTGATTAATTCGGTGCCATCATTTCATGAAATGTGGCTTGTATTGCAGACTATATTACTACAAATTAAGGAAGCTAATGAAACATGATATCAACTTCAGAAATTACGGCCAATTAAAAGTCACTAAAATCAAAGTCTACACTTAAAAGTATAGCATGGTGATAGGATTGGCCAGGAAATACATTCATTAGTAAAGCTATTTCCTGACAAACACACTGAACAGCTAGCTCGGAGACAGAGGTTTCATCATAAACTGTGAACAGCCACTTCTGAACTTGGCTTGAGGCCCACAAAGGTCATCAAGAACAAGCTATTGGATGCTAGAGCATAGCAACCAAAACATGTGTGAAGGTGGTCCAATCATATCGGCCTTTTAAAGACAGAATGTGTTGCCAGGGAAGCATTTGTTTATACAATGTGACATGCCAACACCCAAGCTTGTGAGCATCCACACTACATATTCTACCAGAATTAAGTACAGGTTTTGGGCTGAAATTGTATTCTTTAAGTAGTAGAATTATGATTGCAAGCAGACTGGTAGGCGTCTAGTATTGCTTGGGGAAAACAAATATAAGCGAAGCAATCTAGTGCAAATTGAAGAAATGCTATGATTGATTTCAAAGCAGCAATTTTATTTATTATATTATTTTATCACTGATAAAGCAGCACACCGCATTGAATCTAGACCTGAAAGTATTTTCAAGCTTGAGATTGCTATATCTCTGTTTATTTAACTATATTTGCCACAAACTCTTTACCATTTCTGTACATTTCTTTTTTGTTTATTAGGAAAAAAACATACAGTATGGGTCAAAAAAAATGTTCCCATTGAGTCGTTTTAAGGACTTTCTAACGTCTGTATGGAAGACTTTTAACACGATTTTTTTTGTGCATAGCCGACTTTTTTGGCAATTTTTTTTTGTAGCGACCTTTCACTGCGACTTTTTTCTCTAGCGACCTTTCTGAGTCTGACTTTTTACCGTTAGGGACAGAACCCTTCTAGAGCACTTCAGTTATTGTGGTTAAACAAGTACAGGGCAGCACCTGCAAAATCAGATTAAAACTAGGCTGCTAATGGTTAAAAAAAAACTGACTTTAAAAACCGGTTTAAAAGTCGGTTCAGCAGCTGGTGACTAGTGTAGTTTGCATTGGTTGATAAAAAGTCGTTAAAAAGTCTCCTTACCCTAGAGACTATTTTTCTGTTAGTCACTAAAAAGTCTGGTCGCTATGGGAACTTTTTTTTTACCCCTACTGTAGTCAGCAGCACACTTATGCAATAATCTCAAAGAAGTGAAGATATTTTAAACCTTAATTTGGTCATTCAAATACCTGGGTAAAGTGAAAATGGAAGAATCCATGCAAGTTGCATTTGTATAAGTCACACAAGTAGGCCACATTCAAGGTTGCTTTACCACCTACATCTTAGCTTCCGTTGCCATGGTTATTAGAGGTTTCACTGCATGGCGCCATCAGCCAAGGGTGATATTCTTCTATCTCTGTTGAGTAATTAGGTTGATGAGTTGTAATTGAGTTAGTCAGCTGTTAGTGGTAAGCCTGAGGGCAAGTGATCTGACCAGTGGCAGTGGGCGCTCATGCACACACACACACACACACACACACGCACTCATGTGAGAGCAGGCAAACATACAGATTCATACACCATCTCCGCTACGTGACAGTTGACGTATTTAGTGTGAACTTTGCCAACTTAACCACCACTTGTATATAAATAGCCATCACTTAAATAATATATTTAATACTTAGACTATTATTTAATAAGGTAATATAATTGTCACGTTTTTTTTTTTCAATAACGAGGACAGTTTATTATTAATAACCATCAGTTTCTATTGCTGTATATTATACATCTAAACTAAATAAGTGAAAATCAGACAGGACAAGAACAACAACAACAACAAACAAAAACCACCTCTGTGTAGTTTTATCAATATATCACAGATACTTCACGCACGATATCTTTCTCAGTCTTCATTTACTCATTAGATGTTTTTTCTCTTTTTCACATATTTTTATTCAATAATATACAATGATAAATTGTTTGGCTGTCACCGGGGTTCAAATTAGGACCACTTGCTTATCACACTAGCGCTCTACTCAACCAACAAGTAACCCAACATTTTAATTCTGTATTTATACTGTTATACATTCTGTATTTACATGTATAATGTTAAGGGATACTCAGCCTCACTCTCAACAGACCAATGGAAATTTAAAAAAATTTAATCTGTGGAATTTTCCTTATGCGTTTAGCAAGTGGTCCTAAGTTTGAACCCCGGTGACAGCCCAACATTTTAATTCTGTAGTTTAATAAAGGCCTGAGAAAAAGAGAGAATATGTCCAATCACTGATACTATTATATCAATATCTGAATTAATAGCATATGACATTTCAGTCTTGTCATACACAAGTACAAAAGGGGATGATGCAATTAGTTCTTTGGCACTCAAAATGTTAAATCATACTTTAAAAAGTCATAATAAAAAAACATTTGTGACCGTCTGCACACAACAACAGGTTGCTGTCCTCCGTTTCATCAAGATTTCATTAAAAGCGTCATAAGAAATCTTTCACCACTAAATGCTGCCACACCTGACAACTAAAAAGCAGCCTTAGCGATGGACCGCAATGAAATTTTAGGTTCTCACTATTCCTAGGAGCAGCTGTGATTTACGCTATAAACTGACGTACATCAGGTTTGGTAAAAAACAAATTAAGCCATTGTGTTTGAAATCATTTGCCACAATGGACGCATGCAAACATATGTACGGTTGTAAATATTGAATTTAAGAGATATTTTGACTTCAGTGCTTCATAATAATTTCCTGAGAGCTGCAACGCAGCTGAGGAATGCTTAAAGAGGAAGGACATGAGTCATATTAACTTATAACTTGAAATCATTCAATTATCAATGATGGCAGTGCTACAGATTGAGGGCAGTGCCACAGGTTGGTAGGCTTCATTTAATTGCTTCTGAAAAATTAAATTTCAATGCAAAATTCCAGATCGTAATCAATCCATAACTGACTTCACTTTGTTTATTCTATTGCGAAATTTCAGTGTTACACATAATAGTTTTTTGTACACATTCTATAACATTTTTCCTAGAACACACACGTGTATGTAATTTTATTTTATCTAGCTATAAACTTTTGCCTTCCTTTTTTTTTTTTACACATCACAGATGATGGGAAAGGTAGCAAGAATTTGGCAAAGAAATTTTTCTCGAAGGATGAACGAGTCAGCATATAAGTTATATTGTGAGACACACCTCACAAGGAATGTGGGATTATTAACTTGAAGTGAAATCATCAGCAGCATCCAGAATCAGACCACCTATTCATGCTCTCTCAGTGGGTTCTATGGTAGCAAATAATTGAATTTTTCTTTAAAATAGGTTATTAATTTGTTCAATACTACCGACCTGAACCACAAAAATGTATTGCTACGAGTGTAAATTAGAACAAGTGACAATCCTTACCAAATACGGCCAGAAGAGAGATGCAGTGACAATGCCTATGCATCCACAGGAATTTGATTATAGATTTAAAAACCACTATTCATTTTTTTACTACAGTAGTGCCACAAAACCACTCTGATCCTATCTGCATTCTTGTACAGGCAATTGTGGTCTGTAAACTAAATTTATTGGTGCAGTTCCCAGAGGAGGACTTACAGTGTTTGGGGCCACAACTTGCTGTCAACAAGTTCAAGGTGTGTGAGAAAAGTAATAAGGTGACGTTTCAAAGCGGAAAGTAATACTGAGAGTGTGCGCAACACAGCTGAGAGTGTGCGCAACACAGCTTAAAGCAAATTAATTTACCAAATAAAGTTGTAAAAGATAACTCCAAAGGCTACACTGAAACCTTGAGTAGCTCTGTATAAGGACTTTTCAAGAAGATACAAGCAAACATTTGCGGCAGAAAAAAAGTTCAGTAAGTGCATTATGCTTTGATGAGACAAGCATAAAACGAAGAAAAAACTTAAAAAGATTCATTCCCCTTTAGATCGGTGCTTTCAAACTAGGAGGTACCCAAACAAATGAACATGTGACGTTAGAGTAACAAACAAGTCTTTCAGATAAACAAGCAGCTGTAGCAAAGTTATCAGCCAACTCTCAATGCCCACAGGGTGGCTGCTGTGCCCAACCTTCAAAAGTGGACTACATTCCAAAAGACTATTCAGGAAAAACTCCAGCACAACTGGAGAGCAATCAATACCTAGCGGGTTGGTAGAGCATACACAAATGTAGTAAACTTTGAGGTGTCAATAACATTGGTATATGTACCATCATCACAATTAAAGAAAAGGGGAAGATTTTCTTGGCAAGCAATAACATTTATTCAAAGGAACAATACGAAAAATAATCATTTTCTTTGCAAACCAAAAATTTGTGGATGCATCACAAACGTTAATATAATCATTGCAAACCATTGTGCTCTTAGAACGTAAAGGATGCAGTGGATAATTGGTATAGTATAGCACTAAACAAAAATACAGTGGAGCAACAACAGGGGGAGTGGCTAGAGTTTCAACTCAACAGTAATTATAGACAACAAATCAAAGCTATGAGGGAGGTGTGTACTAACAAGTAATCGTTTGAAGGTCATCTTTATATACTGCATTGAAAATAATAGTTGCAGTATAACTGAATAAGCATTTAAACTATGAATTAAATATAACTTTACATTTACACCATGGTACATACTTTTTATGTCTGTGGTGGATATAGTAAATTACCTTAGGGTCAACATTAATTATCTTTCTATCTCTTTTATTCTTGAACAGTAACCCAGAGCAATTGTCAGATATAACCTACAGCAACAACAAAAACAACAACAACAAACAACAACAACAATAAAATAACAAAAACAACAACAACATGATAGAGGGTAAAGCAGAGACAAAAATCTAAAGGATAACCTAAATATAGTGTATACCACATCTGGAGCACACATCAGTGACCAAGAGAGTTGTCTCAGTAATGGGAGTAATTGCTATCTTCAACACCACTTGCATGATAGATGAAGAATCGTAGCACTCCAATTATCCATGTGGTCTGTTACCACTACACACCCAGCAGCTGTGACATGATAGCAGATGTGTAAGGTGACTTGAGCAGTCAGTCACAGATACCCACTAAGTTGTGATACCCCTTACAAATTGTTAGTCATAAAAAATCTTAAAAATTGTAAAACGCCTCAAAACAACATTGCTACTAATTTGTGCCTATAGTCTGTTCTAGACACCACTGGAATCCACTGTTCACTTCCATTTTTTTCACTTAACGTACAATACTCAAATATTATATGCAAATACCAAAAACACAATTTATAGCAGAAAATACACATACAATTGCTCTGAAATTTTCTAATCTTTCCTACGTATCACACCCAAATAAAGGTTTGCTAAATATGGTATCCAGGCCCGGCTTATTTTAAGCTGTACTTTTTAATTTCCTGATCCGTGTCATTCAGAGTTGATTTTAAGTTATAGGTCAGACCACTTGTACGGTAAATTAAACAAAACTTTGACCAGGGATGGAGCAAAGGGCAAAGAATATAGTTAAATAAATAAATTAATTAATTAATAAATAAAAAAAAGAAAAGAATTCAATGTGTTTTGACCTACTTGCCTGAACTGCAGATTTCCCCAACAATCTTGTTACATAATGTATTGCATATATAATAATACTTCACATACATAACCTTTAATTCTACTTTCCCTGGTGAATTACCTCACCACTCACACTTAGTGTCTAGCCAGGAGTTGTACTCACAACTGGAGGTCAGCACTAGTGTAAGTGCCACACTGATAATCACATGGAATGAGTATTGCATGGAGTATGGCTAGCAAATGCCTGCTTGTATGATAGCTGAGGTGTTTGTTTCATTAAGATACAATACAAGTACAGGTCCACCATGAAGTGGAGGTCGGTGAGGGATTTCTGAGGGCCAAAGACCTGAGGAAGTGTAAATTCTGTACCAACAGAACAGAGTAGTACAACCGACTTGTATCATAGCTCGGCTATTGTGCTGAAAAACTAAATTTTGATTGGATAATTCAAATATATTCACCATGTTGAGTAGTCTGATTGGATGGTTTGAATGTATATTGTGGTAAAAGTTAGTATTAATTCCTTGAATGAGCACTTAAAAAATAATTTTGGTCACACACACACACACACACATACATACATACATACATACATACATACATACATACAATTAAACCACTTTATCAAGCTGCAATAATGTGCTCTAGTAAGCAACCATAAACCATCCTCAGACATGTAAAGCCCAAAGTCACAGCTTGCATATATACCTTTGGTGAAAATATTTTTCAAGAACTGAATGAAGCTAAAGATGGTTGAGGCTGTTTCTTTATTGTTTAATTTCAGTGCAATTCAACCTTTGAAGGGGTAGTTACTGTGTTGTTTTCTCAGTCCTCTGGAATTAATCATTAATCTTGGAGAAACTTAATTTTTTTACTTTCAAAGAAGCTGTGTGTATATTAATATTGACCATTGCTACCATTGAGATGAGGTGTGTTCTGAGTGACATTTTTCTTGAAACTTTGTCAAGAAAAGCTATTGCATGTGGATGGCTCCTCAAACTCTAGTTCTGGTAAAGCATCATCGTAAGTGCAGGTTTAAGTTGAATGTATTATTAAAAAAAATTTCCATTTGGTTTAATACAATTTACTGGCAATCCTGCAAGTACTTTAAGAAATTTGTACCATATAGATAAGTATTCATTTACACGCACACGCACACACACGTATACATGAAGTTACCCAAGAAGGCATAAAACATTACTAATATAGATTTCTTAGGCGCTCAATCCCCAAACAAGAACACGAAGATGGAAACTGTGATCAAAGGCTTTAATAGCTATAATTTCGACAGTAATATACGAGACACATCCAGTGATCACTCTCAAACAAGGCATCCTTATGCTTCAAAAAGACACCGCCTTTGTTTGAATGCTTCTTTCAGGCAGTCAGTTTGATGGGTTATTTCCACCATATCCCATAGCGACACTTAGATACGGATCACACGGCATGGCTTCAGCAGAGCTAATGCATGATAGTGGTTGCCACCTGCAGGGTTGACTCTGCAGTGGATAGATGAAGCTTTGGACCAGGAGAGTGCACACTTAGCAAACACAAGATGGAAATGGAAAAGCACACAACAAAGGCACTACTAAACTGGTTAGTATAGTAAAGAACTCGTCTACATGTGTACGCCGCATTGGACAACTTTAAACTTTCTTAATAACTCCCAAAGTGCAAGTAATACCAAAAGGTACTAATAGAAAACCTTCAGTTTTTATTATTACACACAAAATTTAGAATGTATGTATTACAATGCAGGACTTACACACAGAAAATTAATCAATGGGGCAAATACTTCTTAGATTTTTGGAGGGGCAATGAAGATACCATTGCAGCACTTAAAATACAAGAGTATGCTGATTGCATACTCAAAGTGTTAGTACTAAAGGATTGTTTAGGTGGCGGCAAAGCCTTTTTAGGAGGGACAAGGCTTCACTAAAGGGGGGGGGGGGGGGGGGGGGGGGGGGTGACCCCCTTAAATGTGGGCTTGTATACTAAAAAAAACATTTTTAAAATGAGGTTTACAATTAAATGAGTGGTGGCCTATATATGTGCAGTCTTACAAAAGGACATTATATGAGCCAGTGTTAGAAGTTTGTGATATCACCTATGGTATATTTATCATATATTTTTTTTTAAAGCCTCATATAGTCGACTCCTCTTTAAGTCTGGCCTGAGTCACTTTCCTGCATTCCTGCTGGCTGTGGCCACTGGTGCACTAATAAGAGCAGACTTCAAAAGAAGCTTGAGATTTAAAAGGTATGTATTGTAACAAATTACAATGACCCATGCCTCTTCCCATTACCATTGTGGTTAAAGAAGGGGCTAACGTTCAACCTTTCAAGCTTCAATAGTGGCTAGCCTGCACATTTTTATGGGATTTAGTTATAGTACCTAAAGTGAACTTTTTTAGCCAGGCAGACGTCTTTAGCGCTTCTGGCTATGTTTTGAAGGACTCCAAAAATGTGATGAGTAATTGGAAGACGATAATATTTTAGTTGACCTTCTAAGAATTTCTTTATTAGTCCTAATAATAAGCTAAGTGTAACATTAACTACTGACAGTTCCTGCTCATAAAGGCATTACCATTAGATATCTCACAGGTCAGTATTCCTTGAAAGGTACTTTCCATGACAGGTGGAGTGGTCATGTTTGTGTGTGAGTATGTTTGTGTGTATGTGTTTGTTCGTATACCCATGCACATACATATAATTACAGCTATTAATTCTAAGTCTTGAATATGCATAGTCATAGACATCAATTCACATTCCATCAGTTTCTTTCGTGGGAGGTAAATTGACCATACAGGCAGGAATAAAGTACATCATTTGTGCTTCATATAATTTAATTATTTACTATTTCTTCAACATAAATAAATAAAAATTCAACTTAAATAAGTATTACGATATACACTAGTCCACAACTCTCAGACGTTGATGAGTCTTCTCTAGTGATCAAATGTTACATTTGATCACTATAGAAGACTCTTCAGAGTCAAAGCCCCTGAGAGTTGTGAACTAGAGTATAGAGCATACTACTAATTTAAGTCAATAATATTATATTTATTATCATTCAAGGTTATTTGTAGCCTAACCAGATTACTAAGACAATCATTTGTAAAAGAGTTTTAATTCTGCTAATTGCCATATTAGCATACAAAATGTTGAAGAAAGCACTGTAAAGTGTCTCACAACTTCTTTACAATTTCTTTCTAATCCTTCTAATATTGATTGGACGTACCCTCTCTCATTTGTAGCTCAGTGGTTTGTCATGGGTTCGTCCCAGGTGACAGCCAAACATTATGAATTCGGCATTAAAGCTATTCAAAGAGAGAATTCAATTAATAATAGGCGTAGTACCTGGAGTGACTGTTTACATCCACTTGATGTCTCGTTTATTTTATAAATGTGGCAAACCATTTCCTATACTGTTTTCCTGGTAGGAAGTAGGCTTGGCATGTTCTAAATACTAAGTAAGGAAATCTTCTTAATTGTCATCAATTTTTCTCTTGGCAATCTTGAAATTCAATTTTATCAGCATTATTGGGGGTGACTCAGAAAAAATTCCATTCATAGATTGATGAAATAGGAAAGAGCTTCTAGGAATACATACAAGTGCTCTTAATAAATATATTTATTCCACCCTAGATATCTTCACAATGATATTTTTAGGTACATGATTCACTCTGAAGCTCATTACCCCTGTAGTTATAGCAACCAGCCAAACTTTTCAATTTTCTCTGTTTTACAGCTACCTTCCTCAGGTGCACCCTGCTCTACAGGGTTAGAGCAGCTGTTAAAATATCAGCCTGGGTTGTGGGTAGCGCTGTGAATTACCCTTCCTCTAGCACTAACTACAGTAGTGAAGATATCTAGTGTGGAATGAACCACTTATTACACTTGTCAGAGTGGTGGCTTTATTTTCACCTTGAAATAAAATTAGCCTGCTTGTGTGAAATATTTCGCCATACCACACTCTGACTGTGTAATAAGTATTATTTATATATTATATATTATATATTATATTATATATATATAAAGTATGATGAATGTTATGCCACCACTGAATGGTAAAGTTATGTTGAGATTGGTGGTCGAAAAAAAAAATACAATAAAAAACAACAACTACATATACCACTACCAAAATACAAAAGCTGAGTGCCGACATGTTTAATTTATGTAATATGACCAAATATGTGGTGTAGCATTTCACCTAATTTTTTAGATATATCTGGAAGTTTGTTGGTAGTAACAGAAACCTTGCAATTTATATACTAAGACAGTATTTTCTGCTATAATGTTGTAGTATCTGAAGAAACTGGGATCAAGCCTGAAAAGCAGTGTTTTTTTTGGAGAAAAAAGGCACCCGCACACGCGTTCAAGGGGCATATGTACCATCCATCCATACATATATTATATATATATATATATATATATATATATGTGACCGTCTACAGGAAAACCGGGCACAACGCGGCGTGCGTAAATATCGAGAAAAGATTGATCGATTCTTAAAAATGTATTGTTTCAAGCCGACGGAAGGGAATGGTTAGGTCTATTATAGTGGGAAACGACTTAAGTTACGACGATAAAACTTGGAGAGCTCAATATCTGGACGCCGACAATTCTGTAAGTGCAAAAAGTTTTTTCGAAGGATGGCCACGTTGTGCCCGTTTTCCTGTAGACGGTCACACATATATGTGACCGTTATAGGAAAAACCAGGCCAAACGCGGCACCTTCGAATTTTTTTTTTTGCACTTACGGAGTTGTCGGCGTCCAGATCTTGAGCTCTCCAAGTTTTATCGTCGTAGCTTAAGTCGTTCCCGCTATAATAGACCTAACCGTTCCCTTCCGTCCGCTTGAAACAATACATTTTTAAGAAATCGATCGATCTTTTCTCGATATTACGCACGCCGCGTTGTGCCCGGTTTTCCCGTAGACGGTCACATATATACATATAATATATGCCCAATTTTCAATTGTCTCTTTGCTCGCTCGATAATAAAAAAGATATGATGTGTACAGAGCATGTAAATCACTTATTAAAATAATGTTACAACTTTGATCCCTGAGGAGGAATTTGGCAATAAGTTGAAACATCAGGGTTAGGTTTCATTAAAAAATGCAATATATGTTTCTGTTTATGTAATATATTGTTAGTGCCCAGAGCAATCATCAAGAAAGTCAATCCAATCATTTTGTCATTCTTCTGGTAAAGGGTTTCATGTTATGGCAACCACTCTATGTTGCTATTGGATAGGAATTTTTTTTTAGCATTTTATGAAATAATTACACAATTAGAAGGAAGTGATGATTGCACAGTGGCAAAGTGCATAGTTAGCCGTAACGAGACATACTCAAGCAAGAATCAACAATAATGATTATCACCTAGACTTTTACTTATTTTTATTTTTTTAAATTCATTATTATGACATGTATTAGTATGTATACATACATACATGTATGTGTGCATGTTACATATAATTACCTGGTAGTTAGGAGTGGAGTTTGATACAGCAAAGTTAGTGTCCCAGTTATAGAAACTCAGATCTGTGTGCTTCGGAAGGAGACGCTTTTTGCCAGAAAAGTATCCATTGAAATCTTCAGTCTGGGACGGTACAATGCAAGCAGTAAAACACAGCAATAGAAATTACAGGGATATAATGTGAACTGACCATGGTGAACAGAAAGTTATTTAACAACAACAAAAAACGAAAACAACAACAACAACAACAACCCAAAACAACAACAACAGAAATACTGATTGCTACTGCAGGCTTTTGATTGGATTTTTTTTTTTTTTTACTAAACACGGCCAAAATTGAAGGAATGTGGCTATTGTTACCAAATCTAAACTAAAACACCTCCTCATTTTATGGAAGTCATTTCAGTTTGGTAGTAATACTGCTCTATGAAAAGTGCATTTGTTAGTATATCTAGTGAAGTGTTCAGATCTATAATAAAAGTGGCTAGTTATTGGGTGTTTTTTTTTCAACTACCTGTATTCCAAATTTTTTAAATATTTTGAACTTTAAGTGCTATTTGAGAATTCCTTTCTTGCAAGTACAATGCTTATCCTACAGTGAGTTTATTGACATTGGTAGAAAATTTCCAAGAACATGAAATATGGGCCTTGCTATACATACCCCTTTATATGTGAACATTAAAAAAGAAGTGGGGAAAAAGTATCTGAATTTTAGTTCACACTGTGGGTCTTTGAGTTCAATTATCCTGAGAGACTTCAGTTTAATTGAGCTATGTATGTAACAATAATAAAGAGTACGTATGGGGCAGTCAGACTCCACTGAGATGCAGAAGTACTCCATGACAGACATTAATCAGTAATATTGGATGAAAGGTAAGAGACCAAAACCGTAGAAGGGATAAATCAGTATGACTCACAATGTACCAGTAAACACTAATGATAAGAACCTTAGCTAAAGCTATGCCAATAGTTATTATAAATTGCTACTGGACAACTCATCAGTGAATTGATACAGGGTAATGGAATGCGTGTGTGTGTGTGTGTGTGTGCATGTATCAATTGACTTGATTGTCAACCGCCTTACCTTAAGTCTGTGGGCGTAGTCAATATATCCTGAAATTTCTTGTCCTCGACTGTTTTTATCTCTAATGAATATGATTGACTGAAAACCAACAACAACCAATCGTGAATACACTTGACATTTTAATGCCATTTTTTATGCTGCTGCTATTGATGCATATCAAGAAAATAATAAAAAGGAGATAAAGGCAGAGATATTATTAGTGCATATAGTAATGAACGATGTAAAGTCATCAGCACACTTACACAGAATACTGTTTACAGGCAGACTCACATATGTTGATGGTTAGACATTTTGATATATTGATTGAAAACTTACAGCCATTCTGCCATTCTTGTTGGCCTCCTCTCTCTCTGCCAGAGCCTCAAGGAATACAGAACCTTTCAAGTCCTTGCCTGCGCTTGCCATTACCCTGTGAGAAAAATAAATGCCTTGTGTATAGGTGTGATGTATGATAGCAAATCAAAAGTGTAGGAGTGCAACAGTCTATTTAGCACTGTGGAGCTGATCTCATGAGAAAAGTTGAATTACACAATTTGTACCCATTTAGTACCACTAGATTAGTTGTTATTTTAATGTGTCTGTATGTGTGTGAAGTTGTGTGTGCGTGTGCGCGCGCGTGTGTGTGTTTGTGTGTTTTGAGTCCACCAGTCCACCCAGCTGTGATTGGGTACTTGGTGTTTGCTGTGATGCAAATTCAATGTCTTTTCTCATGTAACAGCAATGGTCCCGGGACCATTGCTGTTTCATGAGAAAAGACATTGAAGGTGTCCTAACCAATTGCTGTGAGGAAAAGCCTACTCTCCTGCGAGTTCTTAGCCCAGCTGCTTGCACTACTCACAGTGCCTGCTTATTGCACATGCATCTTGGCTCTGCCAGATGTGCATGACCCACTAGTGTTAGCCAGAGAATTTACGTGATTTACTTCTGAAAATGTATTAAATTTGTAGATTGGAACGGTTAGGTTGCGCACGTCCTCAACGGTTGAAGCTGTGGCTTTAAAACTTGAAGAGATAGATAGACATCTGGACACCAACATTGTGTGCGGTTTTCCTGAAGATAGTCACATATGTGACCGTCTACAGGAAAACCGGGCACAACGCGGCACCCTTCGAAAAATTTTTTTTTGGCACTTACAGAGTTGTCGGCGTCCAGATATTGAGCTCTCCAAGTTTTATCGTCGTAGCTTAAGTCGTTCCCACTATAATAGACCTAACCGTTCCCTTCCGTCGGCTTGAAACAATACATTTTAAAGAAATCGATCGATCTTTTCTAGATATTTACGCACGCCGCGTTGTGCCCGGTTTTCCTGTAGACGGTCACATATATACATTATATCAATGCTAATCCTGCTTGACTGCCAGTAATGAATGACTGGATCTGTATTAATTAACTCTTTAATTGTTGCGGCCGCACATGCGGCCACAGAAATCACTTTAATACAACCTTTGAGACAACTGAGCTTCAGGAGAACGACGATATTAGCCATTTAAGGGGAGAAGAAAGTTAAGACAGACAGGTTTTCCTTAGGGATAGAGCTGTAGAAAGTAATGATGAAGCCTCAGGGAAGCCTGCATAATCAAGAAGTATTAAAGAAAGGACCTATTACAGGTATTAGTAGGAAGGGTGATGAATCTGTACTAGTAGAAAAAGTGCTACGAGTGTGAGAACAGCAAGTAATAAGCTTTGATCCAGTTTGTTGGAGTATTAGAAGTGACTGGCGTACTATTCTGAGTTGAAACCACTTACAGTATTTACATCTATAAAGTTGGATACTAGTGATGTGCTTGAGCTTCTAACAGTATATCTAAGCATGTATAGCCTTTGTGGCCATTATATATTTTAGTTAACAAATACAGAACCACTTTCTTACCTCAATTTCAGAGTACTAGTATTTTCTGTAGTCTCTGACTATCTGAATTACCAATATCTTTGCACAACAAACACTCACAGCTACTAAAAACAGCCGAGGTCTTTAAAATTATGTCTGGTAAAGGGTTTCAATACTACCATAGTAACTATTCGCCACAACATTTTGCGACTTAAAAAAACAAGAAGTTCTAAAGAATTACTGCACGGTGTTGAGTATAGTTTTTTAAGAACTAAATGTGTCTTGTGGTATTCAAAATCAACCTAATAACAAAGAAATAAATAATCAATTTCCTGGAATGATACGGGATCGCTAAACCAAAAGATTCTGTTTAGTGGAGGTATGGGAAGGGGTAGACCACAAAGCAAACACAAAAACGCGAGGGTCAAAGGACAACATGACATACGTATGTCCACACATAAAACAAACAAATATCCCAGATTGTCAATTGTTTACCCCTGAGAGTGTCTCGCAATTCGCACTGGCCAATTATTATTCTATAACCTTATGTCTACATTAAAATACTTTATTCACACACACACACACACACATATATATATATATATAAATAATACTTATTACATGAGTCAGAGTGTGATATGGCGTGATATGGCGAGATATTTCACGAGCAGGCTAATTTATTTTCACGAGCCAGAGGCGAGTGAAAATAAAGCCTGAGAGTGAAATATCTCGCCATAACACTCTGATAAGTGTAATAAATGGTTTATTCCACGCTAAAAGAAAGAGAAGATATTCTTTTCATGAAAATTGGTTAAAAAAATTCACCAGCAAAAGAATAACCACGTGTAAAACCTTGGTACTTAGTTGCTAGGGAACCAAAACCACATTATCATGTTCATTAGGTCCACTGTTTTCTGTTAATATATAGTTGTTAGGGAGTTTTATGAAAATAATATTAAAAATTTGTGATGTTGATTTGCAACAACGCAGTAAGATAAAAGGTAGTTTGGCATTTGGTAAAGGGTTAACAATTTCAGTGGCTAAAATCGAGGCACATGGTAATGATAAGAACTCCAGTATGGTAAAGATAACTAAAATGATCAAAAGAAAAAAGCAAAACAGTGGAAGAGGATAGGCCTACGCTAACTGCATTTCTAATTAGTAACACTTGGTGCATCAATCACTGTGAGATGAGGATGGTGTGCTAACAGCACAAATGGCGAACAAGCTAGCCAAGCCCACATAAAAAAATGAGGATTCATTCACATCATCAATCTTAGGAAGAGAACTGATTATGAAATATAGCATAAATGTTAAGTTTTCCGTTAAGTTTACGGTACTCTATCAAAATGTGCTAACACAATGTATCTATTCATAATGTATGTAGATACTAGTGGTGTGCTTTAACACAAATGGTGATAGCCCAGCTTTTAAGTGATATGAGCTATAGCCTTTGGCACAATATTTATATAATTGTTGAAAAATGTTTTAACTTTACTTATGCAATTGGGTCTGAAGTAAACTAAAATTCAGGCGTTTAAATCTGCTCTAAGTAATAGTTAGAGCATACGTGCTTAGGTACTGGTGGATTTAGTGCACTGAAGCCCAAGGGCCGTAGGCCCGAGGGCTTTGTGCACTAAATCCACCAGTACCTGAGCGCATGCTCTAACTATTTTAGAACCCGTTTACCCAAAGCCCGCCCAGTTTCCACTAGCAACTTGGTTTATCGGTGTCAAGCGAATTTCCGCCCAAAATTAAAATTCAATTAAAATTCAATTGAAGCTGAGCCTGGCAGGTTTACTTTAGCGTTGTAGCTGCCAGCTGTTATCTCCAGATCTAACTCTAACTCTACACCCTGGGCTGCTCTGCTCTGCGGTAAACAGTTAAGCAGCTAGCTGTGGTAAATTCCTGTATATGAGCGGTCAGCAGGAGGGAACTAGGGCTGGTCCTGTATAGGTGGGATATGAGAGGGTAGTAGACCCTCACATATCATATCCAGGCCTCACACAGCTTTATCCGGCCTATTCTATTAAACTAAAACTCAAAAATAACAATACCCCAAGGGTGGTTAGTATGCACAGTTTATATACCTAAAGGCAAAAAATAGTGCACACTTACCAAGTTAGTACACCTAGTAACAATATAGCAACGGGTTCTAAGACTAGCTTACTTTTCAAGGCCGCAACTCATTACTGAATGGTCAACAGGTTCATTACTTTATTTGATCAAGTGCTTTACCAACTTACATAATTAGTGGCGTGGGCGAAAAAAGGGGTCGCATGTACCATATAAACAAAAATAAAAATAAAAAACACCGCAGAATCTTGATTGTGTAACCCCTGTATTATGTATATGCCCCCCTTTTTCGCCAATTATCCCAATACCCTCATGAAAGTGAGGGGGGGGAGGGGGGGGGGGGGGGGGGGGGGGGGGAGAGGAAAGTGGGTGCAGTGTTTGTTTTCTTCTCGATATTGCTACAGATACAGTAGACCCTAAATAATCCAAATAGTATGGGACCACGAGGGAGTTCAGATTAGTGAAATGTTTGGATTAGACTAACAAGTATTTATGTATTCTTGCATTATAATTTTTCTTAGCCATTCTAGCTGATTAACCGATTAATCGCGGAAGACGCAAATATGCGTCAATTGAGAAAAATCGATAACCGCGGAGGACGTGAAAATGCGTCAAAAATGCGTCTTCGCGTTCATTTCGCCCTACAGCTTTGTGGAGTCAAGGAAGCCACCAATCACAATTGCAGACGATTCTATATTGTTGTAAGTATATTTTAGGCTTATAAAATACATAGACTGCCATAAGAAAATGTTGAGTAAATTTTGTCACAACAATAAGACTTCTTTCTGATAAAGTATAAATTGAAAATATATTTCATAATAAAGGTACACAGAATAATTTTTTAGAAACCAATATTACTTTAGCTATAACTGCTCATGATAAGACAAATAGAAAGCTATCTTGGCTAGTGGAACACTGGCACTTCAGCATTCCAGTGATGAAGACAATATTCTTGACCTGGCAAGCATGGCAGTGACAAGGATGGCAGTGACCAGGATGGCAGTAACTCTGGTGGTAGTGACGAGGAGTTTGATGACAGCAAGAATGACTTCAGTACTGATGGGTATAGTGACTGCAGTAGTTACTAGATGGTCAAGGACTCTGGATGGTCAAGGACTCTGACGAGAGAACGGAATTGATGATTCTGAATAGTAGCGATTTCTACAGGAATTTTAACCACATTCTTTATAGCAATAAGTAAAAATAAATATTGTTATACAACAGGTGAGACTGCAGGGAGCCCTCTGACATATACTTCTATTATGCTATGACCAGTTGCACTTGATAGTAAGATCACCAACTATTTTGTCAACAATGCAGCCTACCAGCACATCAAAAGTAAATACACCTCCTTGGAGTACCAAACTGAATACACTCAAATATTCTATCATTTTTGTGATGTACCTGTATTCATACACAAAAGCCATAAAAAGCTTCTCTGTTCACAAAATTTATAACAGATTGCTCAGTTCAAAATAAACCACACCCTAAATAAATATCAACAAATTCTTCCTGAATGTAAGACAGATGTGTGCAAAAACACTTTCTCTTACCTCTATGATCGAGTAGCAAACTGCTTCAGCCATGAAACCATACTTCCAACCTTACTAGTGTGCTTACTAAGAGCCTCAGTGTGATGCCATAAAAGTTTTTGCCAAATGGTGCAAGTACTTTGTTATTGTTAAGTCGGGAACAGCTCCTTAGCGTCGAATTTATGCTTTCCCAATAGCCTAGAGCGTACTCTATCGTTCGATAATACTGTCCCCGAGGCAATCTTCCTCTCGCTTAGTGTCACCCTCCCACCAAGCAATCAATCCTCTGTGTCTCGCGTGCGCCCGTGACCGCATTACGTAAGGCGCAATTAAAAATTTTTTATTCGCGTGTAATCGGTTAACCTTGCCTCTACCTTTACGGTTTCTACCTGGTCAGAATCAACCGGATAAGAATAGTACCTACAATGCTACTCCCCCCATGGTCAGATATTTATTAATACTCTCAACATATGAAAAACATACCCAAACTCTTTTGGATTGGCGAGGTTCAGATTAGTGAGGGTCTACTATACAGGGGAGTAGGAAACCAGATCGTATTGGTGCGGCCATTATAACCGCACCCACCTAACCACACCCACTCGTTACAATACAGTGTTTTTTTCTATTAAATAAACCGAGTTTAATTCAATGCTCTGCGTATCTAATAAATTAAAGTGCTACTGTAATCATACCAAAAAAGTCAGTACAAGCTATTATGTACTTTATTATTACAAATAAAATGAACTATCAGTAGGTTCATGACATTATAAAGTATGTGTGGCAAATAATTAAATGGGAAGAGTCCTAGTAGTGCAAAAATGGCCATTTTGCAGACCAACAATGCTGGAAAGACTTCCAAACTACATTTGTTTTTTTTCAAAGGACCATGGAGGTTTGGAGTTTCCTATAATCCTCTAAAAGGCTTGATATTAGCTATGTAATGGTACAGCGCATAAGTTGCCCATTCAAAAATGTATGGGAAAAGTCGCTGTTCAATTGAAATTGCACGGAGAAAGTGAAATAGCGCGAACTAATTGAAATAGCACGGTAACAGTGGAAACTATGTGAAATACCACGGTAGCTAAGTGAAATAGTATGGGTAAGTGTGCACGTGTGCAGAGTCAACCTAAGAAACGTACAGTTTGAGTAGTTTCTAGTTGGAGACAATGTCATTCTTTACCACAGAAGCTCTACCCATACTAGGCGGAATGTTTTTCAACAGGAGCCATACATTGAAAACGAAGTTACAGCGGAAGTAAGGAGATAGTGAGTGAACGATACAGTGTAGCTACAATTGCAAATGACTTTTTATAAAGCTGGCGTACTCCGGTAACCTGGGCTATTGGGGATCAATAGCAAGGTTACCCATGCTATTACTCATACTAATCCTGGCTGAAGTCATTTTGACCGCTCAAGTTCGACAACTACCAAGAGATCGGATAAAGCGTAGAAAAAAATAGACACGCCCCTTTTTGTTAAAATATTGGTGCGGCCATGACCGCTCGGCCGCTACTGTTCCAATACCCCTGATACATGCTTTAGGCTCCTATGGATAAATTTGGTGATATGACAACAGCACACCCAATGAAATTGAAGAATATAAGTGACTAACTTGTCCTGATCTTTACGTGTCAGTTTGCTTGCTAAAGCTTGCTGTTTGCGAGTTTCAAACTCTTCTCTTCTTAGCACCTCCCCACTGCCCCTGTAGCCAAGCTCGACCAGTTGGCGTGCCAACTCTTCATCCTAGACATACACACATACACAAACAATTCAAAAGCTATTGAGTTTAAGAGCTTTTTTAAGTACTGGAGACTACATGGTGAAGACTTACTGAGGTTCATGTTAAGACAGTAGTTGTATACCCAGTACTGTTAAGTTAGTGCTTGGGAGAGCATGCATTGAACATAGCTACTAGATCATGCTGCCCAATAGTTAAGTTCCACTAAAACTTACTTCCAGATAATACAGGTCAGTTTGAGTTATTTGTGAGTCCAGAAAGTCCTCGTAGGTGGCGTATTCCGTGATTATAGAGTCTCCCGCAGTAGTAGAATGAGGCTCATCCTCGACATCTACGCCTGCAGAGGTCGCCATGTTGCAAAATAAGTTGACTGTTTCTATGGCGATTAGGATTTCGTAAACCCTTTACCAATTATTTCGTATGAGCTTGAAGGTAAAAGGTCGTTGGTTGGATTGTGAAAGTAATCTTTATGGGTGGGACAGAAACAATTTGGTGGGTGGGGTCATCCAATTATACGCAGTGTGCAAAGCCTGACCTGACCTCTCTCTATCTCATCTGTTGTCTGGAAATCGTTCGAATTAATTTGACTTCTTTACCGCTATGTCGCTGACATCTCCCGAGGCTAGAATTCTCCAGCACTCTGAAGGTGCCTTACTCGAGGCCCTTAGTTCTGTGGACGCCGCGAAACTCTGTGTGGAGCTGTTGAGACACAGGCTAGTAAGCAAGTCAGTGAAGAATTCCTTTGAGTCTCTGGATCATGGAAACGTTGAGGTAGAAACAAGAGTAAGGTACTTACTTAGACTTGTTAACAATAAAGTGGAGAAAGATAGTGGCTGTTTCAAAGATTTTCTGAAGGTATTGGTTAAAATGCAATTAAAAGAGCCAAGTGATCATTTGAGCGAGGAGGAGTTGCGTAAGTGGGAACTTTTAAATGAGGTAAATCCAGACTTTACTTCAGAAAAGGGGAGGAAAAAGCGCCATGCTAATTTGGGTAGCAGAATTCTGGTTGATAATGATGTTGTCATTCTTGCAGAAGTATTGAGTGACTGTAGTCACAAATGGGAGGAGATTGGTATATGCCTGCGGTTAAAACAATGTGAAATAAAAGAGTGTGGACAGGCTACTAGCTTTATTTTAAAATTGTCGAGTATTTTCACACGATGGTTAGAGAGTACCAGTTTACATACAGTTCCAGCTAATTTGGATAGTTTGAGTAAAGTATTACGAAGTAATATAGTAGGTATGCCAGATGTAGCTGATAAATTGGTTCAGAGATTTTGTGACAAAATTTGTGAGACTACGATTTGTAAGCCCAAAAAACTTTGCCAACGCAGTCCTTTGAGAATAACTTATCAGTCCACTGATTTAGAAATTGAAAATGGAAAAGCGGCACTACTAGAAGTGAGAGTAGAGAGCAATGAGCCTGTAAATTACCAGTGGAAGAAAGATGGTCAGACGCTGTGTGAGGGAACTCATTTCTTTCATGTAGATGGTCCATTTCTACTAATAAAATCCGTAAATGTTGAAGTGGAAGGAATTTATAGTTGTACTGTGAGTTGTAGTAATAATAATAGAGCAGAAAGTGATTCTATGAGTTTGTCTGTAAGTTATCCCTCAATTACTCAATATTTTTTTGATATCTACTCTAAATTTGATGAGCTTCCTAAAGATTCTTGGCCTCCTGTTACTTCCACTAGCTTTATTAACCTAGCTTTAATCACAAAGAAGAAATTGAAAAGTGAGATATTTGACTATACAGTTCAAGGGGACATTGATGACATACTAGAAGAAAAAGAGAAGATTGAATATGAGGAGCTGTTTGGTAAGTATGAAATTGGAACGCTTTTGTTAGTGGAAGGACGTCCTGGAAGTGGGAAGACAACCTTAATGCACAAGGTAACTAGGGATTGGTCGCTAAAGAAAGAAATACTGGTCGGAGCTAAGCTTGTCATATTAATTCCTCTCCGTTTATTCTCAAGTTTTAATAATGACCTCCAATTCTTAGATATAATACAACATTATATAAATAATGGTGATGAAATACAGGAAATCCTGTCACATATTGACAAATGTAGAGGAAAAGGGGTGTGCTTTATAATTGATGGACTAGATGAGTATCAGCTCAGAGATAACACAAAAAATACTATAAACAAACTAATGCTGCACAAATTGTTTCCCAACTCCATGGTAATAGTGGCATCTAGACCAGCAGGGTCAGCCAAACTAAGAGTAAAAGGTAAAGTATCTAAACGAGTGGAAGTACTGGGGTTTTCCAAAAAGGAAATTTTCAGCTATATTGAAAAGTATAGATTTGAAGAGGTTGAAGTGGCTGCCAAGCTAGTGCAGTATTTGAATCGTCATAATAAAGTGCTGCACATGTGTTATTTGCCAGTACATGCTGCAATGATATGTTACTTGTACAGCGAAATGGGAGATAACATTCCACAAACAGAAACAAAAATATACGAAACCTTTACAATTTCGTCGGTGAAACGTATATTAATGCGTGAGAATGAATTGTTGCATGAAAATTTCTGTTCCATGGAAGATTTAGAAAGTGATCTGCAGACTCAATATTACAAAATATGTGAGTTGGCTTTTACAATGACTGTTGCAAGTAAGCAAGCAATACATCAGAAAGATACTGCCGTATCGTTATCTAGTGCAGGGTCAGATTCTCTATCGCTGGGCTTAGTTACCATTGATAGTGCTGCAAAACTGTTCAAATCTTCTGAAGAATTTTATACGTATCTTCATCTTACATTTCAAGAATACTTGGCTTCTGTTTATTTAACTAAACTTGACAAGGATGAATTACTTAGGATTATAGATTTGCACAAAGATAAGCCTGAGTTCACTATGGTATGGAGGTTTTTAAGTGGCTCCATCAATTTTTCCAACAAAATATGTCTGCTAGACATGTTGTTATCCTCGAAATCGATGGATACTATGAGCAAAGTCTTATGTGGATTTGAGTCTCAGCAGCAAGAAGTATGTGACTATCTCCTACAATCTGGGACGCTATACTTTAAAGATCATAATTTTTTAGCTTCAGATTTTGTTGCCATTAGCTTTGTAATGTATACTAGCCAACATTTTCTTACTCGGCTGGAACTGTTGGAATGCAGTGTAGATGAAGAAGGAATCAGCTTAATGATTGAAAATTTAACTTCAGAACATTTCAATAAAATTACTTATCTTGGATTTAACAAAAAGAACTGCACAGTCTCTCAGTTTAAGGTTCTTAATAAATTACTTCAAATACTACCTTCTTTGAAAATTTTAAATTTAGAGGAGACTGATTTAAGTAAAAGTGGTATCATGGAGCTTACTTCTGGGGTACATTTACCGTATCTTAAGTCCCTACAGATTAAAATACCATTGAAGCCATCAGTGTATGGTGTCAAAATATTGCAGAAAATGAAGTTTAACAGCAAAAACTTGGATCATGTTCAGTTTCAATTGTCTAAAAGTAAAAAAAATGAAACTACTGAAGTTGATTTTGACTGTCAAGTGCTTTATGAAGTGTTTGAGGATAGTCTTTGTTGGAATCCAAGATATCCGTTGATAAATAACTTATCAGGACACATTCGTTTTATTGATTATTCCAATTGTTCTGATCTAGTACTTGTAAACTGTGGTATAGAAGATCATCACATTGAGACCTTAGTGAAGAGTTTGGCAACATATAATCAACTAAAAGTTCTAAAGTTAGACTTTAATAACATCTCTGGAGAAGGGGCTACATTACTAGCATCTTCTTTTGAAAAGTTTAGCTCAATTAAAACATTTTCTGCTCACTGTAATCAAATCGATGATTATGGAGCTTTAGAATTGGTCAAAACATTTGCTAATTTGCAAAGTTTAGTTAGAATACTAGATCTTCAATGTAATGCAATTTCCAAGAAGGGTGTCCTGGCAGTGATAGAGGTCGCTAGAAATATTTCAAGAAATTTCCAGTTATATATTACTGTTAATACTTTGGGGTTTGCCAATAGTAACTTAAATTATGTTGATATACAGTTATTGTACGCATCTGTTCAAGGTATATGGAAGGGTAACAGTGTTGCTAAAGCAAAAGCATTAATGTGTTGCAAATTTGTTCCAGAAGTTTCTATTAACAGCACCAATAATTCCAGACTGAATTTACAGTGGACAGCTCATGGAGATATAGGGACTTTAGTGGAAGGTTTAAAATTATGCAAAAACACAGTAGACATTGTAATTTGCAAGCAATCTGCCAACACAAAAGCAATACCATTGTATAATCAATGTAGTAGAAGTCAACATTTGCAAGATTATGTTGGAATTGGTTCAAGTGGTGCTACAATTTTTGCAGATGCCCTGAAAAACTGGACTAACATTCATACTCTGAATCTTTGTGACAATGAAATTGGTTCATCTGGTGCTGAAGCTCTAGCTGCTGCTCTGAAAAACTGTACTAGTATTCATACTCTGAATCTTGGTCTAAATGATATTGGTTCATCTGGTGCTGAAGCTCTAGCTGCTGCTCTAAAAAACTGTACTAGTATTCATACTTTTAATCTTGGTCTAAATGATATTGGTTCATCTGGTGCTGAAGCTCTAGCTGCTGCTCTGAAAAACTGTACTAGTATTCATACTCTGGATCTTGATGATAATGGAATTGGTTCATCTGGTGCTGAAGCTCTAGCTGCTGCTCTGAAAAACTGTACTAGTATTCATACTCTGAATCTCGTTGGAAATGGAATTGGTTCATCTGGTGCTGAAGCTCTAGCTGCTGCTCTGAAAAACTGTACTAGTATTCATACTCTGAATCTTGGTAGAAATGGAATTGGTTCATCTGGTGCTGAAGCTCTAGCTGCTGCTCTGAAAAACTGTACTAGTATTCATACTCTGAATCTTGATGATAATGGAATTGGTTCATCTGGTGCTGAAGCTCTAGCTGCTGCTCTGAAAAACTGTACTAGTATTAATACTCTCAATCTTGGTGGAAATGAAATTGGTTCATCTGGTGCTAAAGCTCTAGCTGCTGCTCTGAAAAACTGTACTAGTATTCATACTCTAGATCTTGATTATAATGGAATTGGTTCATCTGGTGCTGAAGCTCTAGCTGCTGCTCTGAAAAACTGTACTAGTATTCATACTCTGAATCTTGGTGGAAATAATATTGGCTCATCTGGTGCTGAAGCTCTAGCTGCTGCTCTGAAAAACTGTACTAGTATTCATACTCTGAATCTTGGTGGAAATAATATTGGCTCATCTGGTGCTGAAGCTCTAGCTGCTGCTCTGAAAAACTGTACTAGTATTTATACTCTGAATCTTAATTATAATGGAATTGGCTCATCTGGTGCTGAAGCTCTAGCTGCTGCTCTGAAAAACTGTACTAGTATTTATACTCTGAATCTTAATTATAATGGAATTGGCTTATCTGGTGCTGAAGCTCTAGCTGCTGCTCTGAAAAACTGTACTAGTATTCATACTCTGAATCTTGGTGGAAATAAGATTGGCTCATCTGGTGCTGAAGCTCTAGCTGCTGCTCTGAAAAACTGTACTAGTATTCATACTCTGAATCTTAATTATAATGTAATTGATTCATCTGGTGCTGAAGCTCTAGCTGCTGCTCTGAAAAACTGTACTAGTATTCATACTCTGAATCTTGGTGGAAATCATATTTATTCATCTGGTGCTGAAGCTCTAGCTGCTGCTCTGAAAAACTGTACTAGTATTTATACTCTGAATCTTGGTGGAAATGATATTGGCTCATCTGGTGCTGAAGCTGTAAGTGCTGCTCTGAAAAACTGTACTAGTATTCATACTCTGAATCTTGGTAAAAATAATATTGGTTCATCTGGTGCTGAAGCTCTAGCTGCTGCTCTGAAAAACTGTACTAGTATTCATACTCTGAATCTTGGTGGAAATGATATTGGCTCATCTGGTGCTGAAGCTGTAACTGCTGCTCTGAAAAACTGTACTAGTATTCATACTCTGATTCTTGGTGAAAATAATATTGGCTCATCTGGTGCTGAAGCTCTAGCTGCTGCTCTGAAAAACTGATTCAGAGTATATATTAAATACTAGTTCATACTCGTGATTTTGGTAGAAATGAAATTGGTTCATCTGGTGCTGAAGCTTTAGCTGCTGCTCTGAAAAACTGTACTAGTATTCATACTCTGAATCTTGGTGAAAATAATATTGGCTCATCTGAGCTCTAGCTGGTGCTCTGAAAAACTGTACTAGTATTAATACTCTGAATCTTGGTGGAAATGAAATTGGTTCATCTGGTGCTGAAGCTCTAGCTGCTGCTCTGAAAAACTGTATTAGTATTCATTATCTGGATTTTGAAGGTAATGAAATTGGTTCATCTGGTGCTGAAGTTCTAGCTGCTGCTCTGAAAAACTGTACTAGTATTCATACTCTGAATCTTGATTGGAATGGAATTGGTTCATCTGGTACTGACTCTAGCTGCTGCTCTGAAAAACTGTACTAGTATTCATGCTCTTAATCTTGGTGTAAATGATATTGGTTCATCTGTTGCTGAAGCTCTAGCTGCTGCTCTGAAAAACTCTACTAGTTTAGATACTCTGAATCTTGTTGATATTGATTCATCTGGTGGTGTAACTCTAGCTGCTGCTTTGAAAAACCTTGCACTCATACTCTGAATCTTTGTTTTAATAAAATTGGTTCACCTGGTACTGACGCTCTAGGATCTTAGAAGGAATAACAATGATTTATCTTGTGCCCAAACTCTGAAAATATTGTGCTAGTAATGTTTTGAAATAATAGAAGCACTCCAGAAAGATTTTATATCTGTAGTCCTTTTTGTGGAACATAGGCTCAATTGTAAACAGACTGGGAAAGTCTATCAGTTTATCTGCTAAAAACTTCAAGCTGCTCTTAATTTAGTGAGTTTAAAATGTTACTCTATATTTGAAAGTTCAGGAATATTGTACTTTTTGTAATATTGATTCTTTTCGAAATTTTTAATTTTTTAAATGTGTATGTTATTTATGGATGGGAACTGTCACACATGTTTTATTTATATATTTAAAGTCCTTATATTAAGACTCTTTGGCCAGTTCTTAGTAGAAATTTACAAAGCTAAACTCTCTATACATACACTGTAATATATGTAAGCAGCAAGATAATCGGTGGGCATGCTTATACTGTTTATGTTTAAGTATCCACCAAAACATATCTGTTTAAATTGTTGTAAAGTTTTTACATTTAAATTAATTATTTTCGACTTTCTTTGAGAAGTAGGGGTGACAGCTCTTACAGCAGCTTAACATTGTGACGTGTAAAAACTATTATTATAATGGGCCTTGGTACGGCTGTCTGCATGTTCTGTTTCTATCTTCTTTTACTTGTTAACCCTCGGCATGCATGCATGAGAGGGTTATAGTAGTCATCCTGTCCTTTCGTCTGTTTGTTGTTCTATTTGCCATACTCTTATTTTAGAGATTACTGACAATTTACCGTTGATTCAGGCATAAACTTACTCAGAAAGATTAAACCTTTGTTAACCCTCAATATTTCAGTTTTCTTAGCGTGTTACTAACTCATCCAGTTGTTACTATAATTATTATTAAACAATCAACTTTTAGCATAAGTCGTTAATTCTCCTGTAGTAGAATCCATAAATATGAAACATGCAAGCAAACTAGGGCTCATTATGTACATTAAGCCATTGATTATAAATAGTCACCAACATTACTGTAAATGCTATTAGCTATTACAAGTGGGTTTTTTTTTTATTTATTTTATTTTATTTTTTTATTTTTTTATTTTTAGGTAGGATTTGTAATAGTTGACCATTTTGACGTTCTTTTCTCCAAGTGATGCTGGTCCATCTATTCATCTATATGCTATTCATTTTCCAGTTTGTCTCTCCTCTGCCAACTTGTGTTACATCAGTCTCTGGCCCTCCACCTGTTAATTCATCTGCCATTCCTCCATATACTGGTACATCTCCATCTGTCTCAAATTATCCACTAGTCAGTGAGTTTTATATAAGCTCTATACCATTGCACCATTGGTGTGTATGTCTCAACTCCTCTAATTGCTGGTACAATAGTCTTGGCATCATTCACCTTATCCACCCACTTGTGCCTATCTCCAACAGCTTATCTCCAACTGCTTATGCATCTATCTCAACCTCTGTAACTGCTGGTGAGTTCCAACAGCTGGTGTGCCAGTTTTATTTCTTTCAATTTAAGTACCGATTTGTCATCTTTCACTTCTAGTACTCTATTTGATGTTATTGAAGCCATAAATAATGGGTTTTGTCTCAAATCACTTTGTTTATCTGACCTTGTAATTCTTCAATGTCTTGGTGCACACATTCTCACAAATAGTAAAACCTAGTAAGAAGAAAAGATGGATGAAGGTGAAACTTAGCAAGAAAATGAAGGAGGTGAATAATCAAGAGGTGTAGTTATGTAGCTAAAGGAAATAAATAACTCGCCGTGAACGAAGAGGTAGAATTGAAGGCTACGCGGGAATGTGAATTCTGAGAAAAGAGGCTAAGAGCAAAATATAAATAAGGGAAGAATTGATCACGATAAAATTAGCCTGACATCTTCGCCAATTAATTAAAATCAAATGGTGCTTTTTCCAGCAGCTATGTACAAAGTATACATTCTCTTATAGCTTCAGTTTGTGGAATGTGGCAACGATGTTGTGGATCAGGTACTTTAGCATGAGTGGCAGCAGAACAAAGTGGAGGTGGACTCATACCGTATTTCCACAGAAGGAAGCTTCGATGATGTGTTATGTAATACTTTAGAAACAGCGTTTTCTTACTGGCTATCATCCTTTAGTTCGCAATGATTTATGTCTATATGCAATGCAAGCTACCACAAATTCAGTCAGCTCTTATCACTGGCAGGATTCTAATCCATTTAGATGAATATGTTCAGTAAGCCTCACTACAAACTGTTCGAAACTTGAGATCACTTTCGGAAGTGTTAGGCAGAATATTTATGTCATATGCCAATTTTCATTGTGTTGCTACCTATATCCTGCTTGGAATTTTTGTCATAACATGTTATTATTAGAGTTGCAATGAATATACAATGGAATTAGCAACTGGCAGCACTGTCAATTTTTCTCAATTGGACTACAGAAAGCTACATTGCTGTTTGTTTATCATATATACTTGAGTGAGCTTTAATGACAAGCATCTCCAAACAGTATTCTAAAACAGGAAGTAGTATAACAAGAACTTGGAACATCAACATTATCTACCTGCACAAGATCCATACAGAGACCCAATTATTACGGCTACATGAATAGATAGTATATTCATCATCACAATCATTTTCATGTCAAGTTCTCATTCACTTTCTGTCCTCATTTTTATTCACTCTGCTGGCTATCTTTTTACTTGTAAGTCATCATTCAGTTCATGATAATACTAATAGTCATACATAAAGCTGTAGCAAAAATTACATAGGAACATGAATTGCAATAATAGAATAATAACGAAAGCAAGAACAATAAATATCAATAATAGAGAAAGCAATGAAGGGAAATTTTATGACTGACCTTAAAACTATTCAAGAGTAAATTCTGAAGTCACTACGTGCTGCTTTCACAGAATCTCATGTATAATTTGAATGAAGTAGATAAATGTATGGTCTGCAATTATGAGACCACTATAACAAGCACAAGCCAAGGTCACAGTTTAATTCACTTGCGGCAATTAGGTTGAAAAGGTGCTAATTTCTTTAAGTTTCATTAATGAGTTCCTAAAATAATAAAAGGGGTAGACTATACTTTAGGTACTACACGAGACGCGACGTGTCGCGTTTTCGCGACGAAAGCACCCCGCGATTCCTCACTAGTGGAAGCATGCGTTGAATTAAACTTAGGGCTAGCCCTAGCCATAGCCCTAACCCCCAACTAACCCATCCCTTGTGTTTAAAACACATTATCCTTTAACCATCTAATAGTTGGGGGCTAGGGCTAGGGGGTTAGGGCTAGGGCTAGTGGGCTAGGGCTAGGGGGTTAGGGCTAGGGCTGCCAATTTGCTCTTTTTTGTCAAACAATTGTTTTTAATTGAGAGGAATAGCGAGTGTTTCACTAGCGATGAAAACGAGACGCGTCGCGTCTTGTGTAGTACCTAAAATATAGTCTACCCAAAAAAAGCAACAAAATCGAACTTGTCACTACTGTTGGGGTCGTAAATCCCAACACTTGGTTTCAAAATGGTAATCGAAGGACCAGCTCTGTGATAATTCACTGAGCAGTAGAAATAAAGATCACGATAGTAAATATAAGTACAACATGCTAGAACAATAGTAAGTGAGTAAAGTAGTGTAACTAAGGTGAATGAAAAAGTTTGTGCATTATAAACATTCACTTTGACAACTGAGACATCGACGAAGGTGACCTCGACGCTACCCGTTCACGCAGGCGCGGTCTGGTCTGACCTAGACAACTACCTTAGCCTATAGCTAGCTAGTGGTAACTGTTCTGTTTAAAGAAAAGAACTCAATATAATGAATAATAATGAATGACTTTACAGCTTGCCTTCAAATGTATACATTAACTACACAAATGAAATAGCTGTCACTCTAGATCACTGTTGCTATAATATAATATTATATATTATAATAGCATGTTAATACATAGTTATGAATGTAAATTGTTCACCACTCTTGATGAAGGTTTAATCATAAGCAGGAGAGGCTAAATTTTTTATATTGGAATCACAACTACACCTGTGGTCTCTCCCAACCCATAGCAATGCTTTGATACCTACATACAAAATTTTATCTGCTATCGTAAATCCTCTGGTGCCCCCTATTCAAATTAACGGTATTCATGAATCAATCCCAGAAGAAAATCAAGATATAGCACACTTTTTTCTAAAACACACCACTTCTCTGTTAAAACTAAAGAGTAGCTAATTTACAATACAAACTATTGCCACTATTCCTTAAGTTCATGCTCTCGTTAACTCTCAGGGATACCCTTCATAGGCTTCATAGTAGGGTCAAAACGAGTGATTCCGTGACCAACCTCCAGCTACCAAAGTTTGATGGTGGATTATGGTACTTTAGGATATTTATTACAAAATAAGCTCCCCCGCCTCTCTGAGAAGTTTGGGCAACTCTCGGTAGAGCGTGAAATCTAAAATGGCCACTGGCTGCCATATTTAAAAAATCAAAGGGTTTAAAAACCTCACCAATATCTTTTTTTAATACTAATTTGAGGGCAAGGAATCCAGTTCTGAGGTTATTTTTGTGATTAGATGTCTCCTTAACAAGATAATGAACAAATAAAAAAGAATCACAATTATATGCAGGTACCTAATAAGGAAATACTATAATTCAGTCAGTCAGATTCATCCAAAGAATCTAGAGCTTCATAATCAGACTCAGCTTCTGAATCAGAATCAGAGTCAGAGTTAGAATCAAAGTCAGCCTGTGAAAGTGAAGGGACTGGAATTGAAAGAGGAAGGGCGGGTTGTGTATGGCGCACTGGTTTACAGTGGCCATTGACGAGTTCCCAGCCATGTCCGATAGGGGAGGGATGTCTTTTCATATCAGGGTGACGCTGTACGTAGGCCAAGTAGCTGGCACGCTTGATGTGCTGAGTTAGACTATCGTCATCGGGAGGCAGGCGCATCAGGGATTTTTTCTTCTGCCCTTTCCACTTGGCTAACATGAGCCAGATCCAAGGATGAACTCCGTTCATCACGATACACGTAGCGGATAACATAGGGCTTGAGGTCTTCCAAGACATCTTCATTCAATGGAAGACTTTCCCCACACTTCAAGAGGAGACTGCAGGCTTCAAGATTCTTTACCATTTTCTCATAGAGAAGTGTTTTGCCATGACCATAGAAGCAGCTGTTGGCATCACAGCCAGTCATTACATGAAATGATATAAGGCATTTGGGAATGTCCCCATCAGTGCACATGCCTCTGCAGAAAAGAAACTGCCTCTTTTTCTTAACACAGATAATACCAGGGATATCATATGAAATAGAAGCTGCCTGGATGTACACATCTGTGTCCTCTGCATCAATGACAACAGGGTAAGGACAGCATGATGGTATCAGCTTCACATTGATTGAAGCTTAGGTCACCTCTGCTACTGCCAGATGAAAGGCTCACACACTCCTCACCAACTGAATATATCAGCTCTCTTGAGTAATGGACTGGGAAATTTCTGAGAGTTGAGTTTCGATCTGTGCTTGGAGACGCTTCTTATTGCCAGCACTGCACAGAATTGTCTTAAACACACGGGGTGAGGGAAACTGGTCGTCTGATTTCATAAACACATTGGGGATATGACCTTGACCCTGGATGTGCAACTCACGCTCATCATCTTTGATGGATACAGTGCAGTCATAAGGATTATGGATGCAGATGATGGTAGAAGCATTTACATGGCGTGCCAGAATCATAGTCACAATTTTGTTAATGTAGTTACCCCATGTGTAAGGTGATCCATCTCCCTTCTCCCTGTCTTCTGCTGTCGGAGATGCAATCCATCAGATCATGCCCATATCAACCAATGCTGTATAGGATTGGACATCAAGTGGCTGTTGCGTTAGCTTCTGGAGAAGCTTACATTTCTGAGTCTTCCTGAATGTCCCATTGACATTGAATAGTGTCAGACACTCTTCAGTCAGGCGGTGTTTCATGACTTCAGAGAGCGACAGCAAACCACTGATATCCACGAGGTTAACCACTGCTGCCAGTGCCCGGCTTCCATTTCCCCTTGCTTAACCTTCCAGTCCTCACCAGTAGCTTTGTTAGCTGGGATATTGTCAAAAGTGAGACGAGAGCTGCGCTTGATGCGATCATGAAGAGACTTATCCTTCGAGTAGACACGCTCATCCATGAAGGTTTTCAGCTTTGATTCTCCATCCCGTTTGGCAGTTTTGAAATCGCGGACCAGCTCAGGGGGAGCAGGTGGCAGATTGCAAGGTTCGAAGAGTCGGTGATGTGGGGTCAAAAGGGAAGCAATCAAACTCCCTGATGCATGAGATGAGATCTTGTATAGCTTGCTCATCTATGCACATTCGTGCAGAAGCACATTCATTGTGGTTTTGAGACAGCTGCTTCCAATTCACCTGATTATGAAGAGCGGCCCGAATTCTACCAAGGTTGTTGGTATTTCTGGTGTTAGCCATCAACTGTTTCTCATTTCGTAGGATGGACAACCACCCAGCTTTCATCTTTGAACCCTTATTCATGGTCATCTCAATCCATAAATCCCAAGGAATAGATGAGTATGGATTGCCTGTCATAGACTGGGAAAAGTTTGAGCTGAGGAACTGTGTTTGCTCAGCAGGGAGTGCTGAAAGCGCCCAGAAATGTGGTAGCCAGCGCCCATAATTAGTCTGGTCATAGATCACCAGCCAGGGCATCATCTTCTGGAGTGAGGTGAGATATTCGTCCCAGTTACATGTGTGAATGACATGGACATTCATCATCAAAATCTCCACCATTGTCATGAATTCGGTCCAGTAGTTGGCCATATCTGACTCTTCAACCTCCTCAAACATGCTGCGGTTGAGAATATCAATGGCAGGATCATTCTGAAGTTTTTCATTGGCAGCAGCCACAGACTTTTGAGTGTTCACTTTTGGGTCGCGAAGCCCAGCAAGCAGAGCCCTTGTACCAGCCTCAAGCTCTGACCCAGCGAGACGCCTATTAAGAATAAGATGCATGAATGTCTCATACATAAGTGTGAGGCAGCGCAGGGCCCACCTATAGTGCTTTCCTCTTAAGGCCTGGTCTACTGAACCCTCAGCTATAACACCAGCAGCAACCAAAACTTCAGCAATACCACTCCCTTTATAGTGCTTGTAGATAGCATAGATCATGCAACCTTGAGTATGGAAGGGTCCAAGGAACGGAATGATATTTTTATACTCCTGTGGATGCTCACTCTTGATCTCAACAAGCAGTGTGTACACTGGTTGATCACCGACAACTACTGCAAAGGGCATGTGCTTTCTCTCCATCACCTTCAGCATAACATCATTGAGAACTGGCTTTTTGGGTGGTTCAGGGTAGGTCATGAAGTAGTAAGCCTTGCACCACTCTACAGGGTCTGAGATCAAAGCCTGAAAGCCAGCAAAACTGGGAACTCTCTGATCAATAGCTGCAGGTCGCTCACCATCCGTATCTGCACGCACCAGTGCAAGAATAACATTGTGCTTCCTTTGAGGCTCAATATCTCCAAGGGCAGGCTGCACCCTATCACTGACTGGTGGCTCTCCACGCTTGTAGGTAATGTAGTGGTCATGGGTCAGCATCCCTGTTGCTATCTCCTTCAGCGTTGACGATAGGGCTTTAGCATGTTTAACCCGTTCACCACACTGAGGACTATGATACTCCAGGGAGACTTGCTGAACATACATCACATTTGTGCGATGTGATGTGTTTCCATCAGTCAGCGTGTCATTTCGAAAATCATCGTTGTCCACGATGATGACCCCAGGCATATTCTCAGTGATCTCGTTAGGACAGTCAGTGCAGAGCTGGAGGTCATGCACTGCCCATGCATCTCACAGGAGGAGAACTAATGCGTAACCTATGCAAACACCCGTTTTGTGAAATGTATCAACTAGCTCTTTGCTACGTGTGAGTCTATGCAAATTCATGCTTAGGTTGATTGAAGTAGTTGTTGGACTGCCGGTGACATAGTATGCAAGCATTGAAGCTAATGCAAGTGCCTTGGCATCAGGTTTGGCTTGACCGGTTTTTTTTATTAAAGAGATCAGTTGAACAAGAAGAGGGGACATATCTTCCTCTTGCTCAAGCTCACTAACCTGTGGAGGCCAAGGAACTTTAACTGTTTGCCTGATTTCATCCCTCAACTTGTTTGCCACAGTTTGTATTAGCTGCTCAGTGCTAATCCCTAGCAAAGAGATGGCAGCTTCAATGTATGAACCACTGCCACTGGTGTCATACACGACCTCACTCTGATTTTTCTGAGGAGAAACATAAAAGCCGATGCCAGCACCAAACTCTCGCATTAACATCTCCTTCACATAGCTTGACTTGACCCCCAATATAGGTAAACCATATGCGCCAACAATGCTTTTATAGTCACGTAGTAGACCCTGAATTGTCCTGATCTCATGGTCATCAAATATGACCTGACGAGCATGGTCTAAGAACATGGTCTGTGCCTCACGAAGAGTCACTTCATGCAGGAGAGGGAGCTTTTGTTCAACTGACATTTTTTGATAGGCACCTACGTATATAAGCCAGCATTTTTGGTGGTACCTTATCTCGCTTGCAAATGGGTCAGTGATTGAATTTATAAGGCAGTTAATTCGGTCCCCCATGGAATCATCTTGCAATACTATGGTGTGACTTCTAAAGGCATTCCATGATGCTGTGTAAGAAAGGAGAAGCCATTTGCCGGTTCGTTCTGGGTGTTTGGTATCTTCAGGTTTCATGCGCCACACACAAAGATGTTTGTCATGCACAGTACCTGTGCTTGATCGAAGACACTTTGGTGCAGACAAGGACAACTCTTGATCGTGTTCACAGGTGGAATCATAGGTTTGATTATCATGAGATGCTGATTCTCTCTCCCGCTTTCGCTGCCTCATCTTGGATCTATTCAGCTTCTGCGAACTTGCTATATCAATCGACAATTATTGTGTACATATTTGCCACAGGGACCCAGATCCCAATCCACAGTATCATACACATTCTCAAACTTATCACAGCCCTTCCAGTTTAAAGATTTAGATTTGAGTTTTCCCCATACTTCTTTAGTTATGTGGTCACATGAATCTGATGCCTCACATGGTTTCCCACATATGAGGATGTGCACCCTGTGTGACTTGTTCACCCTGGCACAGAAATCTTAGGTATCTGAAAGAAAATTATCTAGTTAGCTTATTAGAAAACTGTACAAGAATAGAGCAACTAACCAGGACAGAGATTTAAAGAGCCAGAGGCCAACTGAGAGCTGTCGCTTAGGTGTGCACAGATGGACAAACAGCAGCTGCATGTGCAGGATCTTGAAAGAATTACTTATGTAATTAGTACAGAAGTACATTTTTATCACTAGGAGTGATAATTTGGAAGAATCTGACTGACTGAATTACAGTATTTCCTTATTAGGTACCTGCATATAATTGTAATTCTTTGTTATTTGTTCATTATCTTGTCAAGGAGACATCTAATCACAAAAATAAGCTCAGAACTGGATTCCTTGCCCTCAAATTAGTCAAAAAAGAGATATTGGTGAGGTTTTTAAACCCTTTGATTTTTTTAATATGGCAGCCAGTGGCCATTTTAGATTTCACGCTCTACCGAGAGTTGCCCAAACTTCTCAGAGAGGAGGGGGAGCTTATTTTGTAATAAATACCCTAAAGTACCATAATCCACCATCAAACTTTGGTAGCTGGAGGTTGGTCACGGAATCACTCATTTTGACCCTACTATCACAATTATTAAAGAGCTGCACAAACTGAACAAAGACTAGCTTAGCTATAGCTGGCTCTATATCTTCACTTACTCCTTATATTAGTTACTATAAATAGTGTTACTTGGTAGACAATAGAAAGTGCAAGTTAATTGTTTTAATTTCTATGATTCCAAAAGATTAATATGGCTTTTGTGAAATGGGTGATGCACTGCTTTGCCAACCACGTTTTACTCATCAGTAAAACATTAGTAAACTAATGATTCACTTCAGTTTTACCTATGTTGTACTGAATAGTAAATCCTAGTAAAACATGCAGTAAACTCCAAATCCGGAACACTTGTGCACGAATGTTTTACACGTTTTACTATCTCTACACTGTCCAGTAAAACATGAGGTAAACTATAAGTATTCCAGTACACCATGAGGTAAAACATCCAATACGCTTCAAGTGTCACTCATGTTTTACCATACCTGTCCACCACTAGTAAACTCTAGCTCACTCAATAGTAAAACATACTGAGCAGCACTAGTTGTACTTGTTGTTTTACTAGGTTTTACTTCACTGTACAATTAGCATACTGTACCATATCGTTCCAGACAACGCCGCGCACCAATACACAAAATTCTGGTTAGTAATAAAAAATATATAGCTATTACAGCAAGGGAAAAGGTACACAAATTTTTGGATGATAGTTTGATATCAAAACAAATAATATGTCCAAAAGTCTTGTATTCATTGTCGTTGCTGATCATTGTAGCCAACCTCCATTACTGCTAGAAACAGCGAAAAGCACACCCTGCAGCATAATGATAAAGTGGCAATACTTATTACTGAAATTAATTTGAATACTTCAAAATATACTGTGAGTAAATGTTGCTAGAACATCAAGTAATAATCAAACAGTTAATGACACTGAATAATTCTACTTTAAGTAGAAAGTAGGCCATTTGTCTTTCCCTCCCCAATACATATAGATGAAGTGTGAGAGGTGAACATGAGTGTAGAGTGTGAGACATTTGTAGGAGTGCTGCATGAGATGCATGCTCAAGTACGTCACACTCTAATTGGGCGAGCGAAGCGAGACTCTCACTGACAAGTCTCAATTGAGATTTTGGTATGTACATATGACAAAGTTCAAAGAAGTCAACGCGTGTCCACCCCCGGAGGCTACTCAAAAATGTAAACATTAGTGCAGGCGCAAGAAATTCGGGAGAAAATGACTTTGAAATAATGCTAGGAAAATAAAAATCATGGCAAAGAGCTACGGAGACAGAACACAGTTAGGTCCCCACAGGACCAAAACTTGAATTTCCTGTACTTTCAGAAGTGCAAGATTTGTAACTGAAATATTGCTCTGTATTTTCACTACTATAAATATCATGTTTCATTCAGAATTTATTACACATAAGGACATATGATACAGCCATCTGAATTCCCTCTGAAAGACATGTGACCTGTCATACAGTTTTCTGGTAGTCCAGGAAATCTGACATAGCCAACTGAATTTCCCACTGAAAGACATGTGACCTGCCATACAGTTTTCTGGTAGTCTAGGAAATCTGACATAGCTAGCTGAATTTCCCATTGAAAGACATGTGACGTGTAACAGGATTTCTCACTGAAGGAACCAGCTACTATCCTATTAAAGACTAAATAATTATGGATGTGAAATGGGTTATTTGTTCTATACACTTTTGATAAAAATAATTATTGAAGTTGAAAGCATAATAATGAATTAGTAAGTAATGAAAGACATTGTGGAGGACTATGATTATGAAGTTGTACTGGCACAGCCAGTGGACTACAAGGATCATAAAAAATGTCATTAACATCAGCAGGAGAATATATTAAAATGGAAAGTTGCTGGGAAGAATCAGGCTATAGAAACCCTTTACCAAAACCTATATACTCATCTATGGTTAATGTGTAATGAAACCCTTTACCTGTAGTTCATCGGTTTGGTATAGGGTCGACACCAGTTTTGGGCACCTATGCTTATACCATAAGTGGTATAAATTGCGAACTCCCTATACCAATGACTGTGAGGTGCTCAAATAATTCTGCGCTCATAATTTTTGGCGGTGAAAGATTTGGCCACAATGAGTGCGGTGTTGTCTCTTCCGTGTCTTAAACGCTGAAAACTGCTGAAATTCTGGGTGAGTGACAAAACAGAAGCAAGGAAACACAATATATAGGTGGTAGCTAATACTATAACACTTGAGTTATGTGGCTATTGAGAGCTGCAGCATAGTTGCTGCTAGCAACTCCAAAATGTAAAGTGTTTATATTGAGATTTAATGGTAAGGGAGTGTGGTTAAATGCTGGGATGGGGGAATGAAGAGCAGGGGCATCATTGGAGCCATAGTAGGAAGGGTCCCTCCAGTCTTATAGTTAGGGTGTAGTTGAGCAATTTTTCATGTGCACATGCTACTACAGTACCTTTCGGATAACTGACTCTACTGTATATTAACCAACTGGCAATGTAGCATTTATTGCTGAATAGAATATATTTTTGAAGAGCAGAGCAGATTTTAATTCCTTTCTTCTTCTTTTTTCCCTTTTTTTTTCCTGTTTTTCCTTCTTTTGCTTCATTAGCTAATATAAAGAGAAAAATGTGCTCTTGGGAACAGAGTATTATACACTGGTGGATGGTGTTGCCCGTGTTTTTTTTGTTTGTTTGTTTTCTTTAGGTTTTCACTACTTTATCAGGTATCATTTGCTGTTGTTGTTTTGCAACTGCTTTCTGTATGTGTCGTATTCATTATAATTAAAGTGCCATAAACTTAATATTACACTTCCAATTAATGTGGCACTTAATTAGATAACTTTTGCTGTTTGTACAGGGCTTTATTTTATTAACATTATTTCTAATTGAAATATAAGGGTTTCACTCTACAAATCTATTTTTACTGTCAGGAATCAACTGCCTGAACACAAGAAAACATGAAAGTCTTTGCATCTAAGTGTGGATAATACTTCCAGTCCAAGTGGCGCTATAATTACAGTGAATACGGTATGTCGTGCCAACAATGTGTGTTTGACTAATTTTTAGTCCTCTGCCAGTATCTTCACTTACTGGGAATAGAGAGAGCATGAGTACTGCACTTGAACCTCTATTATCCGGACGGTCTTGGACCAAGAGGTGTCCATACTATGAAATGTCTGGAACTTAGAAACAAGTCTTTTTGGTTGGGATCAATAGTAAACTGATGTCCCTTTACCACAAATATTGCATGTTGTCAATACACATTAATAGTGGGTGTGTGCATCCGGTAGGCAGAGGTGTGTCCATAAGTTACTAACTTACAGAGGTGTCCATAACTTACAGAGGTGTCCATAACTTAGAAGAAGAACAGATAAGAGAGGTTGAGTGTATTATTAATGAGTGATGTGGGCAGATTTTTTGTAATGATCAGTACCATCTTGGTTTCTGAAGTTTGATGGGATGGAGAAACATTCTAAACAGATAATTAGACTCACGGGGACTGGTTTTACTGCCATAAAATGTTAGTAAGCATCATTCCAGCTTCTTTTTTTTCTTTTTTCTTTTTTTAATAAATAGCGTGTCGAAGTAAGTGTGCAAGAAGTGTAGCCAACTGTACAGTGTACACTGCTAGAGGATGCTATACAGCATGATCTGTTGTCTGGCCAAGTAGTGGATTGTTTGCTTATGCTTTAGTTAATTAAAGTATACAATACAGAAGGTAAGTATCGTTTGATTGCCACAATGCATACCAAATATATTTGATGTGCATGTAATAAAACTTCACCATTGAACTGGGTGTGCACTCCAACAGCTCAGTGTGGTGAGAGTCGAACGTTTGTGAAGAAACATGCCCCCTCGTCACCACCGGACTTCCCTACACACATACCTGACATATTTACACACCCCACTTATATACATACACCACTTGGATAATCGCACGCATACAAACACATACACACACACACGCAACACACATACACAATTCATAATCGGAAGCATTTAATATTTTTAAGCTGTTACAGTGTGCTATAGGTGTTGTGTGTGTGTGTGTGTGTGTGTGTGTGTGTGTGTGTGTGTGTGAATTAAGGTATATGATGAGAATATTTTTCATTTACCAAATTAAGCTGTCCTAAACCAGTAACATGTACTTTACCTCAGGTTATAGTTGGTCATTTGTATGCCAAACTGCGCTAGGTTGCTTCACTGTCCTTTATATTTTCAATGTCCATGTACGTATACAGGTACGTGTACCAATACCTATCAATGTCCATGTATACAGGTACGTGTACCAATACCTATCAATGTCCATGTATACAGGTACATGTACCAATACCTATCAATGTCCATGTATACAGGTACGTGTACCAATACCTATCAATGTCCATGTATACAGGTACGTGTACCAATACATATCAATGTCCATGTATACAGGTACGTGTACCAATACCTGTCAATGTCCATGTATACAGGTACGTGTACCAATACCTATCAATGTCCATGTATACAGGTACGTGTACCAATACCTATCAATGTCCATGTATACAGGTACGTGTACCAATACCTATCAATGTCCATGTATAGGTACATGTACCAATACCTATCAATGTCCATGTATACAGGTACGTGTACCAATACCTATCAATGTCCATGTATACAGGTACGTGTACCAATACCTATCAATGTCCATGTATACAGGTACGTGTACCAATACCTATCAATGTCCATGTATACAGGTACATGTACCAATACCTACCAATGTCCATGTATACAGGTACGTGTACCAATACCTATCAATGTCCATGTATACAGGTACGTGTACCAATACCTATCAATGTCCATGTATACAGGTACGTGTACCAATACCTATCAATATCATTGTTAATATAAGTTTCTAGCATGCACACACTCAACAGACTGAGGAGTAAATTAGTTCATTGAAGCTAATTGGGACATTAGCTCTTTCACTGCTAGATATTTCACAACTAATGTGATAAAATGGAAAAAAAACATATAGCTTATATTTCCATTTCTTGGTAATGAGTTTAATTTTGAGACATTTAATGATCTATAATTACACTCATCAATGCTACCTCAAGCATACAGGGAATGGTTGAAAAATATGACTGCCAACATTGATACTAAACAGCATGCAGCTTGGCTCAAGCTGAATATATAGAGTAGATCGTCACTCATCCGAACCCCGTTTATCCAAATTTCTGTTTATCTGAACACCAGTTGTGAACTATAGTTATATTCATTGGAATTTTGCTGTGCATTAAATAGAGAATAGATCGGTTTCCTATGTTCAAAATGACTCATTTTGCATATCCCAACATTTAGCTTATCTGCACAACCCTCAGTCCAAGGTGTTCAGATAAGTGGGGGTCTACTGTACATATATTCTGTTCTACAAAAAGAATTTAGTGCTTTATACATAGCAGTAGATTGTTGTTGATTTAATTTGGAGAGTCACGAAATAATAACGGTGGTGAAGAATAATTGTTTTAATTATTGTTTTTAAGCCAGGTTACAAACTGTGACACCTGTTATTTTATGAAACTTTTCAGAGAATTGTTTTAGTCTTCAAAGCCTGTGCCTATATTCACATGAAGTGAGCCAATATATCATTACACACATACACATACACACACACGGTGCACACACATACATTCATATACATACACTCGTACGCACACATGATGCACATACACATGCGTACATACACGTGTGCATGCACGCAGTATGCACATGCACACAGTCATGCTCGAAGGTGATGCGCACACGTCTAAGCAGCATGCACGTTATTCATACACACACATACATACACATATTTGGCACATATGGACACATGCAGGCACATACATGTGTAACTACATGTTAATGAATAAGACCTGAGTAGCTTGCTTGTTGCATTTGCTGGCCAATGCTATAGTATGAGTCATGTTTTTAATGCATGCTATATAAATGTTCAATATCCTGAACACTCACATGATGTGGAATGTGTTAGTGTACATGCATACATATATACATACATTTGTGTTACGTCATTCGTAATTGACATAATTGGTCAAAAAAATATGGATTAGATAGTGGCACAGTCCACCCTTTTTGAACCTCTGGGTGAAAGCAATGTTTCTGAGAACAACACATGCGTAGTATGAATTGATTACATAATAGAAAAGTCTGGCTCTGTGAACTCACTCATTTCCCATTATCTCTCAGATTTACCTCAGGAATAATCTAAACATGACTTTTCCCCACAACCCACACTTAGCTTTGATCTTATAAGCACCAACAAGCAAACAAACAAACATATATACATGCATAATATATACTCACACACACTTATATCATAGTTCATTCGAACTGGCCAATCAGATTTATCAGTTGGATGTGGTTGTTTTTGCTGGAGGTATGCCATCGAATGATTAACAAAACTTTCAAAATTACCAACCAAACCTTAGTTCAGTGAGACTATTCATCGACACTGTACTCCTGCACTTTTATTGCATGACATATTAATTATTCCTAATTAAACCACTTACAAGCAGAAGTTTTGATTGATGTCATCAGCTTTATGAGTGTCGGTATGGTCAAGTTACTATTTTTTTTTTTTTGTCAGTTTGGTTGGACTTGCACTTTGAACTTACAATTGAGAAGGCTATTGATACTTGAAAGCTATCACCTACTTTGTGAACTGGAAGAGTGCCACAAGATTATTTCAATTGGCCAGAACAGTCGCAGTCCAATACAGAGAATAAGGGTCTACTCGTCTTGCACCACTTGGTTCGGTCTGTACGAGATTTGAATTACCCTTGGGCCTTTGGCCCTCAGTAGTGTAAATGCCATATAGACCTATACCTTATAACAAGTCCTAAATGCTTGTATCCTAATGTGTGTGGTGGGGGGGGGGAGGCAGATAAGTTGGGTGGTTTAAGGGGTGGGGCTCTCCCCTTCCCCCTAGATGAAGCCTTGAAGTGTGGGTGTGTATGTGATCGTAGAAATGAAAAGATCTCCATTGAAACAACAATAATATTGTGTTTGTGTGTGTGTGTGTGTGCTTAACTTGTGTCCATGGATGGCTGAGTGAACATGATGACTTCAGAGTGGATGTCTAATGTGGCAACTACATAAGTGGCAAGTGAGGAAAGGAACCTATATATTGGATGATGAATAAAAAAATAATTTCTTGGAGAATGATAGCGTTATCAAGAAAAACGGTACAACAAACGAGTCCAATGAAGCTAGTCTAGATATTCCCACTGGAATATTAGCTAGCTAACTGTTCATCATGCAGCAGAGCTAGTTCACTAATATGTTTTTTTTATTGCACTAATATTTTTGATTATTATTATTATTTAGTACTAAATCTCATATGATACGACTCTGAAATTGGTTAATGATCAAGGATTGTTGTTGTTTTTTGTTTCCTACCAAAATGACCCTTCGAGGGTTTTTTTTTTTTTTCTTCCCCTGTACTGCTGCACAGTTCCCTTGCTGGACTGCAACCCATAGACACTGGATCAAATACTCTGTTGATCTTGGTTTTATAGTTTCTCCTCTAATCCTGCATCCCTACTCCTTCTGGGAGACTTGGATCAATTCCTCTCAAAGACTCAGTGGCTACTGGTACAAAAATATGACCAGCAGGAAGGCCCCAATATTTTTTTATGTTCCTCTCCTCTGCAGCTTCAGCAACCTTCCTCAACATGCTAGTGGCATGTGTTATGTAAGAAGCCGCTTGAGTGTCAAAGCAATTGGCATCCCATACCGGCAGACATCAGCCATCTGGCCTCTTCCCATCTGACTGCATGAGGCCTGTAGGTTCCATTCTGGAAAGGAATATGGGCAGATATCAACCCTCGCTTGACTATGTCAAATGAACGAAGACTTTATGATCACAAGGACAACTTAACATTATGCATAATCATGCAAGCTCTGACATAACATGATCATTCATGTATGTCAGTTAAACAAAATCCCCTTATAAATCTTCACCAGCTGTAATGAAGTCACATATATTTGCTTAAAGCAAGGTCTGCAAGCAACAATCACAACCAATTGTTGCTTCAGATAGTGAACTGGCGTCACATGTAGCAAGTTACTGAATTACTGATTGTAGCTTAAATTAACTCACCACGTGAACTATAGTAAATGGTACAGGAAAAGGAGGGAAATGTGAGAAGAATTGTATAGAGAAGGTTGTCAAGAGTGTTGTGATAGTATTTGTCAAGGACGACTGGTGGAGGATTTAAGATAGAGGTGATTGTGGGGCCGTCCTAAGGAATGCATTAGAACTTTAATTGACTGTTCATCGTCATTTATCTGTTTATTGTTTTTCATCTGTTTTGTGTTCTTACAGTCTTCCGTCTGTATTGTGTGGAATGTGCGTGTGATCATGTTAGAGTGCCATGTGCTCATCCAATGGGCATGCTCACACTGTTTTTCTATTTGTTTCCCACCGGGCTTGCCTGGGTTGTATATATTCTGGCCTTGAGCAAACCCATTTTTAGTCACTGCTCAGTTTGTGCTCCACTGCACTATTCCGTCACCTTTATTACTTTGAATATAATTAGTTATTCCTCGAGCAACCTTCTACCCTAACTCGGGGATTAGGTAGAGGGACTAGTTAGAGTATTAGGAACAGATCAGTGGCCAATCAGGAGTAGTAACTCTGGTGGCAGCGTACCAAACCCTTCCAAGTCCAGGAGCTTCTGCGATAGAGGGAAGTTTCCTGGGCAACATTGTGTGCTTCTGAGGCCGGGCATTGAAAGGGACCGACTTGCAGACCCACAGTGATCAGCAAAATCGACAAGGCAAGACACAGACAGTACAACCTCATATTTCAATCTACAACAATGCATTCGTAAAGAGCTAACACTGATGTAGCAATGTAAAGTATATACTTGCATAACCATCCAAATTGATCAACTAAAAACCTAGTACATAGCTATGTAAGGAATCAAGACATTTAACCCCTTCATAGTTAAAAGCAAATGCCGGCAGTTATGTGGATCAAACAGATTGCTCATTATTCAGATAATGAGTGAAGATGAGGCTCTGTGCTGCTGAAGAGCCAGTTGTTGAGTTAGTTTGGTGAGTTAATTGGAAGTAGTTTTTGAGGATTTCACACATCAGGCATTAATATTGGTTCCGTATAGTGGCAATGAATAAATATGATATATGTTTTACCAGTTGTTATACATTTTCATGTTTTTGCTTGCTGTGTGCAAACATGTCACGCTGTGTGCATACATGTCAGGGTGTTCTATAGTCAGTGTTTATAGTGAGAAAATGTTGAACACTTGGCATGATGCGAATATATTCAAAGTAAGTTGAGAGTGTGAGTTAGAGACAAATTTTTCTTTTTTGTGCATTCATATGTGTACTAAGGTAAATATGTCTGTTAGAGGTGGCCGAGTGTAGTTGGAATGAAAATGAGGATTATAATGTGTTAGTGAAAAACAAAACAACAACACGTATGTACAGACCAAATCAAATATTTGTTTCTAATCCTTCTCCCTTCTTGGAGAATATGATGTATTTTTTTGTATTTATTTCTACCGAGTATATATAGATCATCTAAGCAATCTATAGTACCCAATCTAAGGTATTTTAAAAAGAAATTTTAATCGTGCACTCTATAATAATAATTGACCAGGTTATTGTTACCACGAAAATATTCACCTACAAGTGAAATTTCCCACTCCCCTCTTCCCTCCCAAACTGAAACAGGACAGTCCTGGATTTTTTTACATTGTCCTGTGTCCTGGATTTACAGCAGTTATTTTTCCTGGATGATGGGGTTGAGTGATAAGAGTTTTATGTGTTACTATCCATTTATAAGATGCTGACTTTGATAGCTAGGGAAACTAATAGATTTGTAGTGTAAAGCTGATTGTTGACATTGCATAGATAATGTTGCACATGGTTATATACAGATGTGTTTGTGTGTGCGCACTAGTACTTATAGTGTGCTCTATTTGTGCGTGTGTGCCCGCTGGAGGAAACTTGTACAATATTGGCATAGTGGGTCAGGTCATGTGATAAATGGGCATATTGTTGGGAAGTGAAAAAGAGAAAAATAAAGTGGTGGCTAAATCAATGGTTGAAGTGGAGTGTTAGACAGTTACTCCAGAGACAGCATGGTTTGGGTAACCATTTCATTGCCTAAGTTGGAATTATTGACCACATCTACCTACTAGTCTTGTGCACAGATTGTTTTGTGTAGGCTCATAGCAGTATTGATTTGCTGGTATGGACTAGTCTGTTGACTTTCATTGATTTGTTTGACTAATAGCCATATTATGATGGGTTCAACCAAACGTACAAAAGTCTTAATTAGCTAATTTAATGGGTGGTTGAAGAACTAAACATCATTGAAAGTTTTATTTTATTTAGTGGTCAAACAAACTACAAGATATTGGTGGAAGTGCTCAATGAAGTTTGGATAAATGAAGTTTTGCTGTACAAGTAATGGTACGTTCAAAATCAAAATCAAAATAAGTTTTGATTCAGGATTGGAAATGTCCTATTGTCAATGCCAAATGCAGCCTTTTTGGAGCCTTCTCATTTTTGTATGCAATAATTTCAAATGAGTTTAGTATGTGACACGGAGACGGCTGCACACACCATTATAGACCTGACCCAGGAAGCTGGAGCCAGTATATCAAGTCTCTTACTAATCTTTTAGAAGTACAGTATCTTGAATAGTGTTTTGTACATTTGCACATGATCTGTTTACAGTCGCGGTAGAATTATTGTATCAATCTTTTTTTGTTCCAATATATTTCCATTTCCATATATATTTTTATGTAACCTTTATCATGTGTATATTGTGTATTTATAATATTTTCTTGTTGACTTTATGCTTTCTGGTAGGTATGAGCTGGCAAATCTACCTTAAATTTTCTGCGCTTCCACTTGGATACCAAACCATAACATGTGAGCAAATTCATTTCTAGTATAATTGGTCCTAGTCTGCACATTACAATGCAGTGTTGGGTTACAGTAGTGGGCTTGTTCTTAGGCCAAGTTTGTGCAAGTGATTGTGTTTCTCTTGGTGCACACACACACACACATGCACTCACACATGTACACACAATGTTTTTTGGTTTGATTGATTTGATTTACATATGCATTAGTTTTGATAGTCTTGTACACACCAGGGTTTCATATTTTGCTGGGGGCGGCTGATTTGTTTTTGACTTGCAAAGAGGTGTGTGAGATTTACAAGATAGTTCATGTATACAGCCCCCCACCCCCTTTCCTATCACCACTGCAATAAGTACACTATGCATCTATTTTTAAGGAGGATCATGTTAGCCACACCCATTTTATAACTCCGGGTTCACATCTTTGCATAACAGCAATTGTGTTAGTTGAAATTATCTCAATAGATAGATTGTAATTAGATGCTCAACATTCAATACTATTAAGTTTTTCTTGTAGTCGTAGCTTACATGTTGTTTAACTCATAACGAAGTCAAAACTCAATTGTTATAGATTCTTCTTGGCTCTTGTATACTCAAGTTAGGAAACACATGTCAATTTCAAAAAAAGGTCTTTCAGTTATGACTTCATGTTTTTTTGGCTATGTAATTATGAAACGTGATCCATTCAGTACTACCTGGCAGTAGTTATCAGGACCCTTTTCTCATATTGCTCACCATCCAGAGTCTGTGCTGCTTTGCTTACACCATATATATTGGTCAATTAATGGATATACTGCTCCTGTTTAAATTGATCCTTACAACTTACACCCCCCCTCCCTTATAGGTAAAAATCTGGAAAAACAAACAAACAAACAAACAACCCTGCATAACAAGTGAAGTTTGGTTACCGTATCTCCTCGATTACTCTGCGCCCTCGATTAGACCTCGCAATTGACTAAATGATTGACGCCCATTACCAAATTAATTAAATTGATGATATTTACCCGATCGCATACTAAAAATTGAAATACCATTATTGCATTGCAATTTGTACTGTAGTAACTGGTGTGTGCATTTTAGTTTTGGATGGACGAGGTACATACTTCAGATCCAACGTTAGTCTGTGGCATATCTTCCAACACAGATGGCTCTCAGGATGGACAGATTCACTCCCTCAAACCTGGTCAAGTTGCCCACTCTGCTGCCGACACTATAGAGAAGGAAACCGCCCGTCTCAATCTTGCTACCGATGTTGAAGCAGACGACCCCTTTGCCGACCTTGATGCTGGAGTTCATGATGAGGGCGAGGACAATTTAAAACAGGAAGTTGCAAAACTGTCGGTGAAGGAAATAGACCGCGCCCTCGAATAGACCGCGCCCTCGATTAGTCCGCGCATGGTTTGTAGGCTTGAAAAGAATAGACCACGCGCAGTCTATTCGAGGAAATACGGTATGTGTAATGGCAGGTTTAGAATGGGTAAAATGTATCAGCTATTGATAGTAGTTTAAGATCTAGTGGAGAAATACAGTGTAATGATTCTATTAATTCATTTTAGCAAAAAATAAAATAATACTAATAATTATTATAATAAAATATATCTCACACATAATTTTTTCTTATGCAAGTTCTTCATGTACTTTCTTAATCTGTTGTTGCACTGCAACACCATCTCTGCTGGATGACTACACCACACTACTACCACCTCTTTGACTGGGACAAGGATTCATTTTCTCAATGTGATCAGTGTATCCATCTTGTAGTGAGGTCGGTACACAGATGCATGGATGAACTGTGCAAATGAAGATGATACTTCTTTTTGGTTTTTGATAGGTTTTTTTTTTGCTAGTTGGTTTCTGATCGCTCGAATGCTTGTGTTACCAACCATCCCAGTTTGCCGGGATGTTCCTGTTTTTTTTTGGCTATTCCCAAGTCCTGCCCAGTATTCTGCTGCATTATCTAATTCTTTTCCACTGCAGTTGCACATGTCAACTCAATTGCTATACCGTTTCCAATGAGTAGCTAAAATACAATGGCAATATTGTAATAATTGTAGTTGTGGTTGAATTATAAATAATTCATACATTTTGACACCTTGGAGCCTTGATGATCGAATAAAGTGCAAGAAGGAATCCAAGCTTGCACCATCTCATTGTAAATCCAAAGATTTATAAGTTTTAATTAATAAGCATGTCAATGAGTGTGGTCTGGAAAAAAATAGGCAACAAATCTATAATTCCCACAATTGCAGCTGAGACAATCAAGTGGTTGTGTGAGATATTAGTTACAATACTTACATATTATAGTATCTGTCCAAACTTTGTGGTAAAAATGCAGGTGGAACTAACTGCTTCTATTAGTTACAGCTCACTGTGTCTTTTATGCAAATGAAAACACACACACACACACACACTCACACACACACACACACACATCCTGGACCCATGCACTTACATGATGTGTAGCATGCCCAGTTCAATATTAATAACACACTAATACACACACACATGCACACACACACACACCCCTTACAGTTGTATGATATCCAGTATGTACATGTATGTAGAATTCAGCTTTTAATCTTGAAGCTATTTAGAGGTAGAGGGTGTGTCCTTTAACCTGAACATGGTTGTAGTGTATGGCACATGACTGAGTGCTCAATGAGTGCTCATCTGGTGAATCGGCTTTCACAAAATTTAAAACCTGATTTCTGATTTTGCTTCCTCTGAATTCTATTCACAAATCCTGATTTTTTAGTGAAAGAGTTTGATTAGGCCTGGGGTGTAGGTGCCATCTGTTGGCTTAGTGCCGTAAGCATGGGCATAATACGGCCAATTAGAAAGAGTGATATTCTGCAGTATCCAATGAATAATAAATTTATTATGTACTGCTCATGCGTGAATACCATAGTAACGAGTTTCTTGTGCAATAAACACTTGCATAACCAGGGGGGGGGGGGGGGGGTCGTAATAAAAGTGCCCACTCAATTAGAGCCAAATCATGTAATATCTTTTTAAATCCAGACAAAGTCTCAGCAATTTGAAAAACTATTAAATCCCATGCTTCATTGAGTAATGTGGTTAGGAAAATAATAATAAAAAATAAACCTTGTACAATATTTACTATACATCAATTCTGTCCCAGTAGGTGCCGGTACCGGTACTTGAATTGACAAGGGAGGGGACAAATTAGATGCAATAAAGAAGGATCACAAGTTTCACAAGTACACAATAAACCTCATCCTATCTACATGTTTGCCAATGTGGGAAGTAACACTTCCTCAACCATAACAATTTTAGCAGCTGTATCTTGACCTCAAATACAAGCTTGTGGTCTCTCTTTTCCAAGATCCTATAACACTTTTTATCAGCTTTTACTGCGCAGTCTGTATTTGAATGAATGTCCTGAATTGAGTCCACAATATCATCATCAGATGTGAATTGTGATGTCATACTTGCTGATCCAGTCATTCATGGATATTTTCATGCTTAAGTTTCTAAACTGCTGCCAATAGTGTTATAGTACTCAACTAGTTCTCTGTCAATCTGGCTTCTGCAGTAGTCTGTGAAATAGACTATTATTAGCATTGGCTTATTTTTTCAAGTATTGAGGTCCTTGTTACTGTGCGAAATTGTGGTACATGATTTTTTTCAATGTATTGTTATTAATGCAAATACTTAGCTTCATAAACTAAGTGATGTGCTTGAGTACAAATGGCGAGCGAGCCTAAAATTACACTATTGTTAAACAATTGATTTGTACTTCTAACACTCAAACTACAAAAAAAAAGTCGTGAGTTTTTAAATTATGTATATATGGTAAAGGGGAGTCAATGCCATAATATCAACACTGTAACTGTTTGAATTGAAAAAAAAAAGTTAGGTTATTTAAACGTTTTTTTTGTGATATTCTAAGTAGTAGTTGTAATGCACAATACCTTTACATAACTGAACATACCTACGCAAGACTTACCTTTGTGGTTAGTCTAGTGGACAATGAATTTTCAAGTTAATACTGTTGATAGGGCTTATACCTAGTGTATTAACTTACCACTGCCACTAACTCAAATAGAAATGGTACTCCAGTAATTTTTTGAGTTTTAACTGCACCCGCAATAGAATTCAAAGCGGTAAACAATACAATTTCTAGGGTAATACAGGTAATGATTGTTAAACCAGAGGATTCTGTTTAGTGAAACTAACACAAAAATACGAGAGGGTCAAAGTATAAATGACATATGTACATCCCTACATGTATAATATTCAACACCACTTTATAGTGTCTCGCTTGCTTCGCTTGCTCGCTAATTAGTAATTCATCATTACTGCATTGGTGGCTGAAGTGCGGGACCTTAATCCTGACTTTAAGTCGCATGAGATAAGAGGTCAGTGGAGTAATAATATCGATATTTTAGCTGTTTTAAATTTATTCATTCTTCTTTATAGAAGCTGCTTACACATACTATAAAAATCTGTGTCAGCATAAATCTCTTTCTGACAGGGGAAGAGCAGATGACATGAAGATGAATAAGAGGAGATCTGAAAGGATAAGAAGAGTAAGTGATTAAACTATTATAGGATCAGTTGCAGGTACATATTTATTGTATACTTAAAATGGCTCTTACTTTACTTCTGTCATCAAACTGTCATTAGCAAGTTCCTGAACTATTTCATTTTCAATGCATTCATCAACTGAATCACAGTCCTTCCTATTAATATGCAAAGTTAAACCCAGTGCATGTTCTTGTGATTTTTAGTGGAAGGGCAATACAATTTATGATGGTTACTAAAAAAATATCGTAGACGTAGAAATACAGCGTTCACACATCAAAATGGATGAAAACGGCTTTGGAAGCATGAAAAGTTTTTCATGCTTCGAACTGTTTTCATCCTTTTTGAATTACATGTCCTGGAATGATCCAAGCCGGTGTTACCAGCACTACAAGCCCTACCTTAGTTCCCTACATAGCCACTATGCCTAATCAAGTTACCGGATTGCCACTCGACGAGTTGCGAGAAGAACTAGCAAAGGGCTGACAATCGACAACAATCCTGAGAAGAACTAGGGTAGGCTCACTAACGTAGCTAAAATCACTTACGCTGCATTCACTCTTCACCTCTCCCCCTTCCCTGTTAGCCAGACTACTCTCCCCCTAAGTAACCCACACACTTTGCGTCCAGGAGGCCAGGTGCGTGTCCTGGGAGTTGAAAATATAATTATACTATTTTAAAGAAATGTAATTTCAAGAAAATTGGATAGACCCATTTATTTAAATTTTCAATTGGCTATCAAGCTCTTTATCCAAGAATGTAATCTATAAATTAATGAAGTATTATTTTGATTTTACAGCACTATTGTCTCATGTACTGTATCTGTACTGTATCTGTACTGTATAGCTAAAATGATGATACAACACCATATCATTTCAGGTATAATACATAATCATTATAGTAAGCTATGTAAATACTTTCATGTTAGCTATTAAACACTCTTTGACTCATGGATTCACTTGAAGAGTTTGTGTCTTGTCCAACTACTAAACTAAGTTTTTAAAACAGACAAGCACAGGAATAACAAGTAATATAAAGGTATAAATACCAGTAGAAGAATAACTTAACAGTAAGTGTGAGTGAGTCACGACTTCATACATACAATAGATAAGTGAGAATGAAGCAACTAACTGTTTGAAAGTGCGATAGTTATAATGATGAATGAAGGCAGAGATGACATCTATGATCAGCAAGTGGAATTAGTGAGCATGTGTGAAATAAATGCCCATAGTGGCATATTCAGGCTTTCCTGAACAGAAGCAAAGCTAAAAATACTACCCCCACTATTCATGGGATGTATTCTAAATTTATATTGGATCCTATATTAATTTAGAATACATCCTATATTTTGATGACTGGTGTGCAGATGAGACAGTACATACACATGCATATGCATATACAGCTACAGCTGCCCTTGGTTATCTCATATACTACAATTAACTGCTGCATTTCTACTCTTGTCATGAGTGCTGCATTTTAGTTCAAACACACACACACACACACCAATATTAATCAACAATAAATTGCTTCTCAATATCTCTTTATATCCACCATCATCACCACCTCCCACCAGTGGTATCATACAAACACCTATAGCTACATTCCAATAACAGTAATCCAGTACTTTTTTACATGTGTCAAGTGAAAGGATTTTGCTTACTCACTAATAACTTGCAGAAGTAGTGATAAATTTCAGAAATTTTCATAAAACTAGCACTGGTAGTAACTTTGTAGTCCTTGTTAAAACAATTGAGTTCTATAATTGCATGTGGTGTTCG
>WLWD01003621.1_pt1 | contig 54715 bp, 30 predicted proteins | sample 6712731 | NCBI WGS metagenome assembly WLWD01 (sample SAMN12718690, study PRJNA576275) | sponge metagenome | isolation source: marine sponge | host: Mycale hentscheli | place: New Zealand: South Island, Marlborough, Capsize Point | collected 2014-11-01 | reverse complement strand
GCATTACCTCTCACGCTCCCCAGGTTCTATAACAGTGATTTGAACATTGCCACAGTAATGATCAACCAGTCGGACGTTTGAAAAGCTGCCATGAGAGTGGCATGATTCAGTCTTTTGAGAATTATAGGTTGACAGTTCTGATCACAAAAATGTTTGAGTGGTCATAGACACTGATATCCCTTTGCCAGAAACGAGGCTTCTCCCTCTAAGCATGCATGAATTGTTAAGTTTCTGTAGTGCAAACCTAGCTCAAAGATTATGTTGTGTGTGTGTGTAGATAATATATTATATATATATTATCTATATACAGGGGAGGATCCAATGGGGGGGCAGGTGCCCCCCCCCCCCCCCCCCCCCAATTAAAAAACTTGTGACTTTGTATCACTACATGAAGAAAAGAAAAGACACTTTGTAACATTTTAATCTGTCTTTTTGTATGATGTATTATAGCTTAAAAAATCAGATTTCATAGGAGTGTGCCAATCTCTAATATTTTGCCCCCCCAACCACAAGTGTGTGGAGCCTCCTCTGATATAAATAATACTTATTACATGAGTCAGAGTGTGATATGGCTGAGATATTTCAAGAGCCAGAGGCGGAGTGAAAATAAAGCCTGAGAGTGAAATATCTCGCCATAACACTCTGGCAAGTGTAATAAGTGGTTTATTCCACACTAGATATCTTCACTACCTTACTTAGTACTAGAGGTAGGGTAACTCACAGCATAAAGTTGGTTGTAGGGGCTACCCACACCCCCAGCTGATATTTTAGCAGCTGCTCTAACCCTGCCTAATCTGGAGGAGGAAGGTAGCTGTAAAAACCAAGAAAATTGAAAAGTTTGGTCTGTTGCTATAACTACAAGGGTAATGAGCTTGGCATGCAGTACAGCGTGAAATAACAGCATGCACCAGGTCATGTACCTAAAAATATCATTGTGAAGATATCTAGGGTGGAATAAATATATATATATATATATATATAGTTAGTAGTTTTAATGGCATTTGGCTATTTTAGTGAATAAAAAATTATATTATTTAGGTAAAGTAGCTAGTCAATCTACTGTTTTTGAAGTCTGAACAAAATATCAAGGGCCAAACACTTGTAAACATGTAATGTGTAATCCTATAATAACATATTGGCACCAAAGTCCCTGCTTAGTGTCATTGCTACAAGAACGAAGTTACTAACAATATACTACCATAAATTTAGATCGCAAATTATGATCTGAATCATTCCAATGTGATAGAGAAATGCTAAAATGAACATCCACAGCAAAAAGCAATTATTATTATTTTTGTACACATGCGCCATTTTATATTGATTTTTGTCTTTAAATTTTAGTTCAAGTAAGAGCAAAGAAGCTACAAAACCGAAACGATGGAGGACCTTCAAAAATGCTTTTGGCAAGAATCGGCACAAAAAGTCGCAAGAGAACATAATTGCTCCGACCACTCCAACCAAAAAGGGAACCATATTTGGCCGGCTCAAGCGTAAAACCTCTGGTGCAACCATGAGGCAAGTCAACACAGACACAAACCTGCATAGCAACAGGCCTCTGTCACTGATAGAGGACAGTATGCCCATGGATCATCTGGAGCAGTTGCTGGACGCTCAGCCAAGTCACTCTCTTCCTGCAACTCCATTAGCCCGAAGACGCTCAAATCCCATGCTATTCCCACAACTGGAGCAAAAGCTAGCTATTGACCCCACAATGACACTTCCAAGTAAATTGCCTTCTCTCACAGTGAGTGCTCCAAATGAAGATTCTGATAATGAAAGTGAAGGGAAACTGCCAGCAACTGATCTTATCCGGCCTCCATCGGGCTTTAGGGACAACTCTTCTAATGAAGTATCTACCAGAGAAAGCAGAAGCTGTGAAGTTGCTTCCTTAGATGCCAAAACTGCTGATGATAATGATGAAATGCCAAAAAATGGCACACCTGTCAATGTAGAGGTGCCAACACTACAAGCAGCTGTAAATGTTATAGCGGATAAAAAAGTGCATGTCATTAAAGACCAAGCTTGGGAAGAGATTCGTGCAATACTGACTGAGTCTAATGAAACAGGAAGCAAAATTGAGCCATCATTAATAAACAGTGATGTCTACAACAAAGACGAACCATGGAGGAATATGCCAAGTGGCATAGAAGGGCTTAGAGCCTTTCTGGATATGTCTGACTGAAATCAGAATCCTCAAACTATACTTCTTTTTTTCCTTTTCTTCCTTTGTTTATTTAGTACAGAAACATTAAACACAAATAAACTTAAGGTATTATTACTCTTATTATTAACAGTGTTTGCTCATCTAATTATTAGTATAACCTACACTGGTGTTTTAATGTTCTGGATCTCTGAGATATTTTTTTTAACGTCTAATCTTGCTAAGCTACAAAGCTAGCTATAAATGAATGTCACCATTTTTATCATTAACTCCAGCATTGGCTATGACAAAAATAAAAATATCATTAAATAGAATATTGAAAGCCCATTTGCATGATATGTAACAATCTATATAGAAGTCACTTGGAGAGAAGGGGAAAAAAAGAAGAAGGAAACAACAGCTTATATTAGTGTATATCCTACCTTTAACTGAAATGGGGGGAGTAATTACTGCAAATACAGTAAACAGATTGTGACATATAAGATTTATTTGATAATTCTATTGCATATCCTGAATATAATTATAATATGGTCTTTGTAATTGCTACTGTCAATTCAACGTCACTGATTGAAGTCACAAAAGGCTAGCACTTGGTGAAGTACCAAGATGTGTTGTGCTGATATTGCACACCTAATGATAATAATCACATGAAGATTACAATAACTTGGAGTGCAGTTTACCCTTTACACTTTTATATATAAAGGCTATAGAAGACTCGTCAAGTTTCTGATGATATAATAAGAAATCACTCCTTGTGTGAACTTGGATTAGTGATGAGCAAGCAGCACACTGAATCAACTCTAGAATTAGTCCGGCGTAGCCAGACCCTTTACGGAAACTCCGCGCGCTTTGCGCGCTACGTGGGTCTGGCTACGCCAGACTACTCTAGAATATCAATGGCTACTTAGTACTTCCTATTTTGTAGCGACATTTTTAGTATCATGGTATTTATGAATTCCTTGAAGTAGGAACTCAATAATATGGTTCAAATGGCGGCACGGTAGCTTAGTTTGGACAGTTGCATGTTGGTTATAATTACATAGTTGAAGGAGCAGCTTATTGGTTTGTTAAGTCAGGTGCTAAGATTTCTGAGTGCTTTTTGTAAAAGGCTCTTGTTGTTTTCTCTGCATTATATATTGATAAGGCAAAGTTAATTTGTACCAAGAGACAGTGTTCTTACAAGAAAATTAGTGAAATAAGCGAATACACAGGGCCAAAAAGCAAAGTTTACAAATTGCGAACTAGCCTTGTAAACTTGGGCTTTTGGCCCTGTGATAATTGACTATGTGACTGGTATAGGTATGAGGAATTAGAGGTTTATGTAGGAGGTAATACGATCACTTATCCTATGTCTGAAGATTCTCTGCAATAGTATAGTTAGCCAAAGGCCTTGCTTGTCATTGTGTCAACAGAGGTGACCAGGAACTGGATCAAATAGTTAGTTTTGAAGGAAGTATTGTTTGTATTAATGTCATGAAACAAAGCACCTTACATGTGCTTGTATAGTCATAGAACCATAGCTGTCATGTCTGAGTGAACAAAACGTGTAAAGAAAATATTTTATATCAAATAAACTATTTGTTGAAAATGGTAAATATAGGATCTCGGAATAATAAGATATAAAAATTAATGTCACAATAGTAAGACTTTAGCATGAGATGAGTTTAAATGAAATATTCTGTGTAAGTTAGTTCTTGCAAGAAAAAAATTGTTCACTATCTAAAGGTTGCTCATTGAAGTAAGTGATTTACGTCGGCCATAGTCCCCCCAAGAACGTGACCCATCACTTGGACTTGCTGCTTTTTCAAATTGAAATACTTTTAAGGTTATTTTTTTAATGTCATGGTGACGACAAAATGCAATTGCATCCAATAAAGGAATGATGTTAAAAGACGTCCGCCCAACTAGCATATTTACTATAAAAAGAACGAGGTTCACTCTGCGATAAAAGATAGATGCCATATATAAGGTGAATGCTGGAGTTGTTCCCACAATTGAAACTAGTAAGATTGAAATAGTAACAAATCGCTTCCTACTGTTCAAAATGTTAGTATACCTCTTCAAATTTTTCTTGGCGTTCTCTTCTTCATCCTTTGTCTTGGATACTGATGCTTGGATAGTCAAATGATATCTGGTGATTCTCCTTATTATGCTAAAAATAGCCATGTATAAAATTAGAGGCAGGACCACACCAGTGAAAACAATAAGTCCTATACTCCACGCCGCAAATATCTCACATTGTTCACTGCAGCCCGGATAAGCAGTGCAGGTTTTAAATGTAGGTATGTAGGCATAGCAGCCCAAAATACCTGTCAAAGGTAACACTATTCGAACTAAGGTTGTAACCCATGACATAGCTGAGAGAAACCAAGACACTGTACCTCCATTTTTGGAATAAAAGAAAGGTTTGTAAACAGAAAGGAACCTGTCAGTGGTTAATACTAAGGTCATAGTAAACCTGAGCATCAATTGTTATTTTATTAACAAGGGATGTTAACGCAATGGTGCTTTGCAGAAATGTAGAACCATACTGTGTCTGAGTAAAAATCTAAAAACTAACAAATAAATATATATGTATATATATATATATTTATTGCAGTTTTGATATTTTTAATTGAATATTTCCGCATCACGCGAGCGTTCTGTATTCTCCCATATTGTACGGTTTATATTGTACGGTACACTACGCATGCGCGTATCGAGTAAAATCAATGAAAATTGAATTGTAACCGGTTGAGAAAAAATATCAAGGCAGCAATAAATCACTTATCACACTCGTCGTACAATATGGGAATGATATTTTACTCTCACGCCACATTTTCACTCGCCTTTGGCTCGTGAAAATATTTTGCGTGCTCGTAAAATATTTTCCCATATTGTACTCTGACTCGTGCTATAAGTATTATATATATATATTTATATATAATTATATATATATAGCTATAATATTATATATATATATTATGAATCCATCAGACCGATGCAATATAATAACACCACCACACATTAAAATGGTACAAAATTAGAATCACAATAGATAACAACAATAAAACACAATATAGCATACGAAATATAAAAGAATTATGGATGCTACGTTACTCTAGCAGACATGCATGTTTTGTTTTTCAAAGACTAAGAAATGCTGCACTGTGCCACTTCCCCAAGATTGTAATAATCACAGATTCTTAATCTATTTCCACCATTGCTGCAGTTGTAGCTGCCCCTATTTGAAAACTTTGGCCAGCAAATTGTAATGCATGGACCCCAAAGTTCCGAAGAATGGTTACAAACTGGTCCACAAATGCAGACTTGGTGAGTTTTCCCCCTACTAAGTATGAAGAAAGGCCCAGGGGCAGAATTCCTCCTACATAATTCGTGATTGAGAGCCTGAATCGGGACATGGAAATATTTCTACTCATAATGCTACCCTTTACCACATCCACCCCTCTGTCAAAACTGATCTACCTTAGAGGTCTTTAAGTGGACTTGTGGGTGCTACTGACTACCACATCTCTGCTATTGACTACCACATCTCTGCTATTGACTACTAAATCTTCTCAAGCAAGATCATTTGAAGCAATGAATGAAGCTGCCTATCCTGGCATCTGCTTTCCTAATGAAATAAGAAGCCAAAGAATGTTGTACAGGTAACTGCCCAGATAATTTTATCTGGATAAGATGACTGCTCCATCCTTCCCTTCATCCGTTCAATAAATCCACTGTAATGTAAGATGAACCCAACAAGTACTGTCTCCCTGCTCTATTCTACATTGTCTAACACCTTCTAAGACTCACTCCCACAAAGGGAGAGAGGAATGTTCTTGGGGCTCTCACAGTGACAAAATGAATATTTTGTATCTGTCTTGCACGCAGAAAGTATAGTATTTCCTGCAGCAATTAGGTAGAGGATAGGGCAGCATTTCAGATTTAGCAGGAAATGTCACCCTATTCTCTGCATGTTTGGCTACAAAGTTACAAAATAACACAGATGCACCACACTGAAGTTGAAATTTCAGATGGGTAAGGGCATGTTGCTATGTAACTTATTATAATGAAGTGAAAAGTGGATGGGCTGAGGCCAACACAATTAAAAATAAATATGGGTTGGCTGCTACTTTTGTCCAAAATTTTGTGGAGAATTCCAAAAAATGATTTTTAAAATTGAAATATACAGGTTTTTCCCCCCTAACCACTGGCTACATTCTTACTATCCTATGAAATGTGAAAGAGAGTGGTCAAGCTCCCCAATGTTAATGGACCCAGAAAAAGAATTGCAGTTTTGCAGTGGCTCTAATAGTTGGCTATGCACTATTAGTTGATAAAGTAAACAACAATTGTGTGTTTAAGTTTGCCACAAAAAACAGCACCCCTTTTTTTTCATTTCAATGCACAACAAGTCGTTCCCAAATGGTTGACAACTTCATTGCTCAGTTCACATACGGTTTTTCTGGACCTACATGTATGTAATCAGGCACTAATGGGAAAGAAGAGGTTGCTCATGTACCAAACATAATACGTAGCTTCAATAAAATGTCACCCATGTACACAAATCTGTAAACAAAAGAGGGGGCTGCCCCCTGTCTAGAAACAAGGGGGGCCCTGGCCCCTGTCTAGAAACAAGGGGGGCTGCCCCTGTCTTACCCAAATCAGTGGATATAAAGGGTTTATTGACTTGTATTCTGCTCAAAAAATTCTTCAACTAACATGAAGTCCATGGGCTACGATGAAGTTGATCAATAAAGGAACTCTTACTATTTATTGCTTGTAGAGAAAATGTGCCAAAGAGAACTAGTAAAATGTGAGTTTGTATTATTTTAGAGAGTGTGTAAAATATTGGCCATTTTATATCGTATAATATCACTATGTCTATGCAAGATGCATAAGAAGCTTTAGTCCACCAATATGAACATATAGCAATACAGTTTTAATTTCTACTTGTAGAAGAAATCCGTTATTAGCTATTATATTTAGTGTGTATTAAAGCTTTTAAAAATCAAGTATCTTCTTCAAATTTTTACTATTTCATTATTTTATAGCTTCATAATTAGAGATATTTCATAGTTTACACCATTTTACGAGAAAATAAAACTTTTTTTTTACATTATCTTAGCTACCAGTAGAAAAGTAACCTGAAGAGGCTGATAGACTGATACTGTCAGAGATATACTGTAGAGTTGCTGCTAAATAAAAAAAATAAAAAACACATCCCTACAATTAGTTCACTGGAGAGCAACCAAAAGAACTATAGTGGGTTGTAGCAACATACGAGTAATGCCTGGCTAGATTCAAGACCGCCTAAGTTGTACCGAAAACTTCAATAAGTCAGAGCCCCGCCCATGGAATTGCAATTACAAAATTTCTTTCAAGTGTGGGTGGGGCTTAATACTGTTTGTTAGAGGTATGGCTACTGGTTATCAGTACCGAGCACCGAGGGACGCCGGGCGCAGATTTGTTTGTCTGTATTCCCTGAACAAGCACTACAGGGATGCTTCTTTACTGGAAAGCTATTGCTACAGTGAGCACAAACATGTTTGCTGGGAAGTGGAAGCTAGCTGGTCGGCTAAGTACGGCCACATAGAAGTCGAGCGTTGCAATGGTGTAGTTCGCCCATTCGACAACTCAAAAAGTTTATCATTGTGTCGCTACTATAGGAACTGTACAAGAAAAGGTGGATGTACTCGTGCTCATAGTATTAATGAGTTAGATAAATGGAATTTTTTATTTAAAAGCAGTACACCACCTCAACAAGTAGTAAGTCGTTTAGTTCATTAATTGTTATTTTCAAAGTTATTTTATTGATAGGTAACTCACAAAAGAAAGGTCTTTACTGCACAACAGAATCCAAAAACTTTAGTAAGTCATTGAAAGATTTAGGGACATCATTCAGTAATAGTATGAATGCATGCAGGTCTAGCTTCAGTGTCCAATAATAATAGGGAGAATAGATACACTTTTACATTCTCTACAAGACTGCACTACTTTGTCTTTTTCATGCATGTTAGGTGGAAAACAGAATGGTCCATGCATCTAAAAAACTTTCAACTGCAGATTACAAACTGAAATTCCAGGCCTTATTGCAGTTGGAGCAGCAAGCTCATGAAGAGAAACTCAAATCAATGTAAGTTGACACTTAAATCCAATTAAAAGAGTCAGTACGTAGCAATGCTAGGGTTGTTGTACTAGTCTTCTTCTTTTTTTTAAAGTTGATAATTTATTATAGTCTGTCTAATTTGAGTTGGCCAGAAAAAAACTTGAATAACTTGAATGGAAGCAGCTACGCATCCGGGGTTTGCACCATTAAAAAGCTCGCGCCGAAGCGGTTGGAAACATTTCCTCAGTATACTCCAAAACCGGAGAGAAAGTGCTATTCCAAAACTCAATACAAAAGTCTATGGGAATAAAAAAAACCACAGGTTTCTCGCTCAAAATGTGCCCGCTTTTTAGTCACGCGGTACAGCTCAATTGATCATGTGGACAGTCTTCATTAAGAATTTTTTGTAAACAATGAGTGGCTTCTTCTCTCAGATTGCTGCGTTCCTATCGCGACTATAGTATGTCCAAGTTGAGTTGGCCGCAAGAAAAACTTGAATAACTTTAGAACGGAAGCAGCTACGTATCCGGGGTTTGCACCATTGGAAAGCTCGCGCCGAAGCGGTTAAAAATATTACCTCAGTATACTCCAAAACCGGAGGGAAAGTGCTATTCCAAAACTCAATACAAAAGTCTATGGGAATAGAAAAAACCACAGGTTTCCCGCTCAAAACGCGCCCGCTTTTAGTCACGCGGTACGGCTCAATTGATCACGCGGACAGTCTCCATTAAGAATTTTTGTAAACAATGGCTTCTTCTGAGATTGCTGCGTTTCTAGCTTTGTATCGCGATTAGCTTAGGTTGCGAGTGTGGAAACAGGATAGACAAGAGTGCCCTGTTCTCACAGAGGGTACAGGACCGCCTGATAGGATGTTGGTAAGATTATTTGTCTACCTGTTCAATATCAAATGCCGTATAGCAAATATATTTCAGTGATATAGCTATCATTTAGCTAGCAACTTGTAATACAGCCACACTTAAGCTGTTTGCCGTTAAATTGTGTGCTTGTCAAAGCCGTGTTTATGCCAATTCATTTTCTTCACTACTATAGATGCCGTTTATTGTAAGGATTAGGACCAACTCAGGCAGCACTCCACCTTCAACTCGGATCACAACTATATTTTGTATTACTACTTAAATTCTATCATTTCATCAATTTTCATATACATTATAAATAAATGAAACAATTGATAATTTAATTTAACAAGGAAGTCTAGTAACTTTAGCTACAAGTTAACAGTGCTGTACTGCTGAATCCTGTGAATATCAGAATATTTCTTGGGACACAGTAGGTAGACTCGACTGATTTTAATCCTGTCTCGTCAGAGAACGCCTCACCAGTTTGCATTTTCCATCTGCTGTACATTATCTGCGCGTAAGAAACAAATATAATTGAAAACAGACGAGATGAGCTGTACAGCGCCCAAAAAACTCCATAAACTTCACTAAATTTCTTTCTTTCAATAGTTACAGTATTAATGCGCACCTGTGCTACCGCCCCTTTTTCACGTGCAACGTTGAAGTTTGCGCGCTTAATTGACTTGGATTCACATGACTAAATTGCTTCCGGTAAAGTACTAAATGCATTCCTCAATTACCGCGCTTGCGGTCGTGCCAACTCAACTTGGACATACTATAGCTTAGGTTGCGAGTGTGGAAACAGGATAGATGGAGTGTCCTGTTGTCGCAGAGGGTATAGGAACACCTGATAGGATGTTGGTAAGATTATTTGTCTACCTGTTCAATAACAAATGCCGTATAGTCAATATATTTCAGGGTGATATAGCTGTCATTTAGCTAGCAACTTGTAATCTGGTTAAGTACTAAATGCATTCCTCATTTACCACGCTTGCGGTTGTGCCAACTCAACTTGGACATACTATAACTGATTCAGCATCAGTAGTTATTACATTAAGGGGGCCTTCACCTAAAAAAAGTGTTTTTTTTTTCAATACTGCATTGAAACAGAGTAAATAGCTACAAATTTTATCAAGATTTAGTGGTAGGAGATTACACTTATAATGTAGAAGTAACTTTGAGACCCCATATGTCAAAAGTTGCAAAGAAGTCCTGGCTTTGATGGGATAGCTCTTGAGGTAGATTTGCCAGAAGCAAATAAATTAGTTCTGTAAAGAACAGAGATAAAGTTTTAGCCAGTCATGTCTTTTACCAAATGTGGCTGCACCCATAGTATGATGCCCTTAATTATATTCATAGATAACCCAAGTTTGGTCAAATAATTTGTACTTGCATACCAAAGTTAATCTTAATAAGTTACTCTGTTGTAATTACCAATTCTTAACTCAAATTTCTGCTGCACAATTTTCACAACTATAGCCAACTGTATATAATAATCTTTAATAATGTCCTTGTCTTGTAGTTATAGCATTCACTTACAGTTCTCTGCAATTTATATACATTGTATTAGGACGTATAATTTAAAAATACATTTTTTGCATGTAGATGTAATGGGGGTTATATTCTGCACAAAGTGGAAATAAAAAATATACCCAATTTCAAAGAAGTGGCCAACCGTAAATTTTATGGCTGCATTAGTGGGATGAAAGGAGATGCTATCAATTACTGCACTCGAGCTAGTAGTGGTACAGTGGAAGTGTCCTTAAGAGGTGGCAGTGTGTTGAAAGGAGACATACTGTCATGCAATATGAAAAATCGTGATGACAAACTTTACCTAGGTTTTTCAAGATCTCATGTCATAAACAATGATGAACAAGTCTCTCTGGTGTTTTTTCTGAAGTCCTCATATTTTGAACGGTTAATTAGTGTTGTTTCGGCTTTAAAAGAAAACATGATAGAGCGAATTATACCAAATTCAAGTAATTTCGTGCCCAGAAAGATGAAAGCCATTAGGAGCAATCATTCTTCAAATCTTTCACCTCAACAGATGGCAGCATTTCAGTGTATTACTACAGTGAGTAAGGGGTCACCACCAGTGCTGATAACAGGTTCTTTTGGCTGTGGTAAAACACATGTTTTAGCCAAATCTGTTTTAAGTTTTTTGAGTGAAGACAATGACTATGGTGCTGTGCGTGTCCTTGTTGGCACGCAACAGCATGTATCGGCAGACAGCTTCTTAAAGCTTTTCTATCAGTTTCATCTTAAGAAAGACCCAGAACTTTATGTCATTCGACTGACTCCATCAAATTACAGTGTATACAGTCGGCGTTCAGATAGCAAGTATTTTATTTCAGTGGATGAAATTGAAGTCCGGGACTGGTCAAGAAAAAATAAGGTTCTTGTGATTACCACATGTTCTACGTCATTCACAGCATGGAATGCATCAATTTTTCCAGCTGGGTATTTCACTCATGTGTTGCTCGATGAATGTGCTCAGATGAGGGAGCCTGAGGCAATAGCACCACTATGCTTAGCACATCCAGAGGCGAAAATAGCAATGGCAGGAGATCAACAACAAGTAAGAAAGAAACCACTGGAAAATGAAAAATGTATTGTTGATTAACCCTTAAGATAGAGTGATAATCCTCCATTGATTTTCAATTGCTGTCTTAGCTAGTAAGAACAACATGCCAATCACTTAATAGTGTAAGATTATGAACAATGAGGTTATCAGCTAATGATTTATCTACAATAACTAACAACTCATGAACTATAACGGATACTTATATACTTGCATAAAACGTTTTCAGCATTATGACAGGACATAATTTTTCTTTAGTTTTGATTATTAAGCCATTACATCACATAAATTGCCCATTAAAAATGTATGGGGAAAACTTGAGGAAAGTGAAATAGCAAGGTATCTAAGTGAAATAGAATGGAAACTGGAATACAATGGTAGCTAAGATGCTATTTCAATCACGTTACTCATGCTATAATCCTGAATAGCACAGTTACCCGTTCTATTACTCATACAATTAGTCAAGTCTTCCTTTGTATACTTATTTGCTTTTGTCATAAATACGTGGAATAAGACACAAATTCCAATAAGTGATGAATAGATGATAAAACCAAAAAATTTCATGAGTAAACTTGTAAGAAATGTTCTCAAAATTAGGAGAAATAATTTACAATTATCCTAAGATTCTGGTAGAGCAAAAGAATAGAAACAACACAAATTAATAGAAGCCACAATAAGGTCGATTTCCCATGATATTCCACATCATTATAATCCTTTCAATTTTGTTAGGTTGGACCTTCCACTCTTGTAATTGGTGATGAGCCACGGAATCATGGATTGGCTCTATCACTCATAGAAAGACTGTATAATTTGTATAAGAAATATGAAAATTTATCACAAGATTATTTGTGCGAGTTAACTGAAAACCACCGATGTCATGAGGAAATTGTAAAATTTTGCAGCCATCACTTCTACGATGGGCTGCGAATGACTACATATATTGAAGAAAGAAAGTTTCCCATGGAGTTTGTGTGCTCCAATATGGAACTAAAAATGGATTTATCTGACCACAATCGTGTCTATAAAGAAGAAGCTGCCATCTTAGTTGAAGAATTATGTAAAGTTTATGAATATTGGCCGAAAGATAAGTGGGGTCAAGAAAAAGATTGCTCTCAAATAGTCATTGCTGGTGCCACAAGAGCTCAAGTAAGTTGACTAGTAGTAATCCAGTTTGCTAGCTATCTATACTACTTTCACACATTATTATTTTTGGCCCCATCTTGAATTCACTTTGCTGATATTAAGTTAGGTCAGATTTGGACACTTAACTCCACAGATATAGAACGACACTGTTCTTAATGGCAACCTATTGCCTGCATTGCATGCCTAAAATAAGCTACTTAACATAGTGAAAAAGTTTCAGCAGAATTCAGTTAATACAAACTAATCAACAAAGTTGCAATTTATCATGTCTATGCCATGAATTCAGTAATGATAATGGAAAAGTAAAAAAAAAAAAGCTTTTGTATTCAATTGGCCAATACAAATTTATTAAACTGAAGTAAATATTTTTGAGAATTTAGCCATGTAAAACTGTTATTCAGAGCTAATAGAATATTGCTTGTAGCTACTATTTATTGTGAATATGCAGCTCTCAGAAGTGGAAGAAATGCTTAAAAATTATTCTTCAGATTTGCAACTCACCAGAAGAGTTCCAACAAATGATATTCAAGGTAAGTTAAACTAACGATGGTGTAGCACTAGTAGTGAGCTTCATAAATAGCAGTCTAATTGATGTACATGTGGCATCTGGTAGTGCATGCATGACTGATGGAGTGATGATGATTGATGACTACTAGGAAATACTGTTAGACTGGACTTTTGCTTACGTTTGCATGCTGTAAATGCATAGAACCAGTTTAAAACTGTGGGGGTGGAGTTCAGTGAATGTGAACATTTAGACATTATTAATGTGCCTAATATTATTTGAAGTAAAAATATAGCATTAAACCTAAATTAATGATTTCTGCATCTCTAGTGTAGAAATTAAATTTGATGAACCTATTAATACAGCCTTAATGTATATCAATAGAACTTTGAAGACTTTTTGGTTCCCCTGCAATATAATAAAAAAAATTAAAAAAAGTTTGCTGTTTAAGCTGGAAGCACTGTAGTTTATCCCAACTATAACCAAGCTTTTTAATTATTTCATAGTAAGCAGTCTGTGCTGTCTTTATTGACAATTTTTGCAAGTGGCAGCTGAATTTGCTCATTCTACCCAGTAAATAATAATAAAAAATACACCTTTTTCATTTTGATTACTGTACATGATATAAGCTAACAATGATTTTAGTATGGGAGCAGGGATGAGTTGGTAACAGGAATTGGTCTAAAGGCTTTGAGGGTTTATGTACAAGTACTCTATTAGGCTTAGCTAGTTCCTGAAATGTCTGAAGCTTTGTATGCTGTGAAAGATGAACATAATGTCACTTGTTTGACATATGTCATAAATGTTACGTTCAAGTCTTTTGTCAAAAACAGCACATGTCCTTTGTATGTAACAATAACACTTATGCCTGAAATTTCGGTCTTTGGTATATGTTGAGTATAAAATTTCTGAGAGTTTATAAAATGAAATGTAAATGGCAATTTCAGAGTAAGAAAGGTGCTGATATGTGAGGATAACAAATAGGATTAGATTACTGCCATCTTCAGTTTGGCATTATGTTCCCACCACATCCATATTTTATTTATTTATTTATTTATTTATTTATTTATTTATTTATTTATCTATCTATCTATTTATCTATCAATTAATCTATTTATTTATTTACCTATTTACTGTTGTTCATTTTGTTTGTGTGCTCATTTGTTCATTCTTTATTTTTTCCAATGATTCAGTCATTTTTGGCTGAAAAAATCAACCATAATCTTAACAGCAAGTGTATATTTAATTGTAACTCAGCCCAAACTTGCCTGTTAGAACTGAGAAAAGGACTATTCAATTTTTCATTATAATTCATTCATTCTTTTATTCATTCATTTAATCATTCATTTACTCACTTCCTTTACTCACTCACTTATATTTTATTCATTAATTATTATTATTATTATTATTATTATTATTATTTATTAGTCTTACAATGTTCAGGTACCATAAGTATATGCAGAGTCAATTACCTGTTCATCAATGACTTCCTTCCTCTTTAAATTCAATAATTACTGATAACTGTATTGTTATATATTGCTATTCTTATAAAAATATTACTTTATGTCCTTAGGGAAAGAATATCGTGCAGTGATAATCAGCACTTCAGAGCCCACCCAAGCAAATGGATTGCCATTAAGTATGACAGATAGTATCTGCATTCCTCAAGTCTTCAACACAGTAGTGTCAAGAGCTAGATCTCTAGTAATAGTAGTGGGGAATCCTTTGACCCTTTTGGTAAAAGAAAAATGCATACTTGGTAACAGTGGAGGCTTTTGGAAGTCTTATCTGAAACTATGTCTCCAAAATGGAACTCTTCGTACTGACTCTGTTAGCAAGAAATCCCCTCAGGTACACAGTGTGTTTATGGATGCTCTCAAGGGTCTACTACATGATGGTCACAAAGTATGATGATGAAGATTTCACATGAAATAATTCAAGCAATATATTATTACTCTACAAATTTGCGATTCAACTGAATTATATCAAATGCAGAATTTTTTTTATTAGTTGTCGCTTCATGGTATCTAAGTTTCCTTCTAAGCTAGATTCTATTTGATTTTCTTATTACTGGCTTTCCAGAGTTGATTAGAATTGTCAGCGAACCCCAAAGGTATCTCTCATAAATCTGATTGTAATGAGTAATTAGATGTATTTTCTCTCTCTTTCACAGGCTGTTTTTTTAACAGTACAGAATTAAAAATATTTGGTCGCCACCGGGAAATGAACCAAGGACTGCTTGCTTAATGCACAAGCGCTCTGATACTGAGCTACGGCAACCAGCCGGCAAGCAAACACTCCAATCCATGTATTTATACTGTTAAGGGGTACTGCTATGCTACAGTCTCACTCTCAACAGACCAATGAAAATTCTCTTATTTCAAAGATTCTTTTTATCTATTGAATTCTTTTACTCCACTAATTTATCACTTCAAAATTTCTTTCTCAGCCTTCTTTTACTCATTAGATGTTCCCGGTAGCGACCAAATATTTTTAATTCTGTATTGTTTAGAATAAGCCTGTGAAAGAGAGAGAATACATCTAATGAGTAAAAGAAGGCTGAGAAAGAAATCATGAAGTGATAAATTAGTGGAGTAAAAAAAATTTCAACGAATAAACGGAATCTTTGAAAAAAGAGAATATTTTTTGGTCTGTTGAGAGTGAGACTGTAGCATAGCAGTACCCCTTAACAGTATAAATACCGAATTCGAGTGTTTGTTTGCCAGCTGGTTGTCATAGCTCAGTGTGGCAGAACGCTAGTGTGTTAAGCAAGTGGTCCTGGGTTCAATTCCCGGTGGCAACCAAATATTTTTAATTCTGTATTGTTAAAAAAAAAGCCTGTGAAAGAGAGAGAATACATCTAATGAGTAAAAGAAGGCAGAGAAAGAAATTGTGAATTAATGAGTAATTGCTAGAAAACAGCCATGATGCACCAAACTAGTGCAGTGTCACCACCAAAAAAAGATTATGATACAAAACTATACTGCATGAACAAGGGGGTCGGGTAATTATGTGTAATTTTTTATGTCAAAATATGATAATGGAGGCCAGAGAAAAAGACTCTAAATATAATTAAGCACCAAAGGTGCAAACCCTCAGTGCTACTACACACTGGCTAGCCATTACAAAATCATTTCTCAGAACAAAAGAATATTTTTTGGCTATTCCTAAGCAGGTATCAATATAGCTTGTGTAATGAAAATAGTAGATGTAAAAAAAAAAGAGAGAAGAAAAAAAAATAGGCCAGATACACTCACTGGTGTATAGCTATTTTCAACTCAACCAAATGCCATGGTCAGCAAGAAATTATTTGCTCATGTGATTATGATGTGACACAAGGTGGCATTACCCACAAAATCTAATCTGACAGCTTCGTGTTTTCCCAAAAATCAGCCCGAAATTAAAAAAGCAGCACAATGAAAGGTCTTAAATCATCGTCCAGAATAAACTCATACCTAAATCAACAGTCAATAGTCAATAATCTCCAAAATCAGAGTGTGATAGACAAACAGACAAACAGATGGGGACGACTACTATAACCCTCTCGCTGCTGAGGGTTAGTAATGAAATGATTGGTTGGAGTTAATAATTAGTTTATAGCTGTGGAGAGGAAAAAGTCTTAACAGCAGGAATTCTGCCATATTTACAAAGATTTAAATTTCATTTCATAAATGTTTGCTGCAACATAAATTGCTGATATGTCAATTTACAATCAAATAGCTATAATAATGAATATTGTCTACCCCAACAACTTCCAATTTTATGATAGCTATGTTACTTGATTATAATTCAATCAATATTATTTGCTGTTGTCTTCAATTTAAAAGCTTATTGCACTCTTTAATGAAGCACCAAAGGTGCAAACCCTCAGTGTTTCTAAAGTAGCTAGCTAGCTATTACAAAGACCCAAATAATAATTTGTTTGGTGTAGTATCAATATGTTGGTATGTAGCTCATGCAACAAGTCCTGCAATGAAACAGAAAATGTAAATGCTGTCTTCATAAGAAATCATGCTAAAGACACTCACCTACCAGGTAGTTTCAACTCAAACTGATAAATCACCGAGATAATCAAGTAAAACTACCTCGGGCAGCAAGAAGTTATTTGCTCACGTGAGTATGGCCTGACTCTAGGTGGCATTACCAACAATAGCTTATGATCATACAGCAGAAATATAACTAGATTTTTCTGAAAAAATAAGTCAAAACAAAAAATTCTGGCACGTTAAAGGGACTTAAATTGTCCAGTGCAACAATTTGATGCTTATTTCAATCTTTGAGAGGCTGCCATCTTCAAGATCTACTTTTTGTTGTGTGACAGAATGACTGACTGACAGACAGACAAACCCTCTCGCGCTTGAGCGTAATCAGTGGCTATTAGCTTCATGCAGTGCATACAACCTTTACACATGGCAAGTCATGTGTTGTTTATCCTTAACCCTCAGTGTGCGAGTGGGTTATAGTAGTTATCCTGTCTGTTTATCTGTTTGTCTGTCCATCACACTTTGATTTTGGAGACCACTGACAATTAACCATTGATTTATGCATGAACTGATTCTATAACTATTGTGCGTAATGCCTCTTTTTGTCACATCATAATCAAATGAGCCAATAATTTCTTGCAGTATATGATAGTTGTTTTTTTATACTAACAAACTAACTGAGTGCTTGATATTTTGAGTCTTGCGTTGAAACTATCAGTGAGTGTTCCTTGCATTCTCTTACAAATACAGCATTTGCATCTACTATCTTCAATGCACAACTATATTGTTACCTTATAGCTAATGTATAGTGTCATTGAGTATGTAAGCACTTCTGTCTATGTGAGATCTACATGCAGTACTATAGAACTGACAATGATGTCTAGGCATTCACAGTGAGTAAGCCACTTTACCTGATACCATGTTGTTGTTGTTTTATTATAGGCAACTTCTAGTCACATTAAAGATGAAAACTATTTCAATTAAAGAAATCTCTATCCAGTATTTCATGTTTTTAAAGAGATATTTGTAAATCATTAGCTATCTCAAATTTTTTTACATTTTTGTGTTGAAATTGATATTTTTTTGTATAATTTTAATGATTCTTGATTTCCTGAGTTGTAATTAAAAAACAACTAATCGAACTATATTTTTAAAATATAAGTGACTTGGTAACTCACTTCCCTTTTGTATTACTCATTAAATTATAGTGTAAGACATTTAGTCCTCAGACAAGTTTGTACAGTTACATTGCTATCTTGACACCTTTAAGGTCTTTGTTGCATTGTAGCTACTTGCTGATGAAAAGTGAACATTATAGGACCAGCCAAAGTACACACTCATTATGATCTCACTAGCTAGTATTATTAAGCTGGCAAAGACTCAATTTATCATAAAAGTGGGATTTCAGCTAATGAGCTGGGAGCATGCTTGAGTGGGAATAGAGGAATGCATCCTTTAACGTTATATTTCTGTATTCCAGGCTATGCACTCGATTTGCATCTACAATTGAAATATTGCTATATTTTTAACTATGTAGATATAATTATATTATATATAGATATTATATATTACCTTGCCCACATCTATTGTGTATGTTTCTTTATGACTAGTTTGATTAAATTCACTACTTTTGACGTAATGTTTATCATAATGGCTAGTACAGCTATCACATGATATGCATATGGCCATTTCTGTGACTATGAGAAATTTATCAATGAAATTGGTGCACATAAACTAATCCCCACCCACATCTTGAACTGCTACTTCAATTGTTTAAAATCAATTCTTAATGAACTATAAAAATAAAATAAGATGATAATTTTAGTAAAACACAAAAGTAGCAAGTTGAGCAAACGAATTGCATGAAAAATATACACTATCTAATTACAAATATATTCATTGATTTAATTAGGTTGAGATATTGTTGCTTAGATTATCTAGTCCCTTCTGTTCAATAACAGAATTAGCAATCTATTGAGAAAATGACAAATAGTGCATAAATAACTGCTTCAATTTACATATTAGAACTTACAGGTGCTTGATCAGCTAGCAGCAGACCTTTGAGGGCTGTCATGCAAGCATCAAATGATGAAGATGGTGTCTTCTGTACATAATCAGTTTTGAAGGTATTCTTTTGAAGACAGAGTTGAATGTATGAGCTCCAAAATCCTTTCTGTGCACTTCCCTCCTTAATCATGCTTGGGACCAACCAGGTCAAATGCAATCCTTTCAAAAGGAACGGTGAAAGCTGGGGTTACTGTAAGGTGTGCTTTGGTTGGGTTAGCATTGGAATTATGCTTGCATTTATCACAACCCTTCATGTACATTTGTGCATCATTAGCAATTCCTGGCCATGTAAAGCATTCGAAATAGTAGAGTGTGTTTACATTACCCTGACCTACGACTTCTAGAAGCCGGGCAGGCACTATCAGGACTAATCAGACAACATGGAACAGGGACATTTCTAAGGAGTCCATCAAAAAGAATGAAAGAAGAAAGAAAAAATTTGGAACAAGTTTAGTTGAACAAATATTTACATCATCTAATTTTCCATGTAATTCTCACTATGACTATAAACTTTCATTTAGCTTAGTCAGAGTAGAAAGTTTTTTTTTTATTATTATTTTTTTTAATCGTAGGTGGATTGCGTGGGTCCAGCCCGAACGCTCAGTGGCTGCTCACACGCGCTGGGAGAATTCGCCCCTGCGCGCTCTGATAGCACCGTAAGTGGGTGTGGTCTGTGGGTGATCGTGAATTCTGTTTCCTAAAGGTCAGGGGCTTCGCCCATCTAACTGTCAGTTACTTATGAATTCTTTTAAGAAACTATCTTATTCTTGAGCAAACAACAACTGGTCCAGATACCTGGAATTGTGGTGAGAGCACTCTTTTTTCTCGTGCAGCTCACGCGTGCTGATGTAAGTCTTAGGAGCGTCCCACGCAAGTTTTGTGGTCAATTTACACCACCGCGAGTTGGCATAATTCCAGCATTAATCAGTGAAAGTGAGGCTCAGGCTTGCTGAAAGATGGCTTCTGGATTTGAGAAGTTTAATGATTACGGCAGGAACAGTGTAAAATTAGTTTGCCTATATACTCTAAATAGGCGTTACCGCGAGTCTAGTGTCTTGAAATAGTATTGCTACGGAGAGCACACACAGCCATGCTGGGAAGTAGAAGCCCACTGGTCAGTTGCAGATAACCGAGCAGAAGTGGAGCGTTGCAATAAAAAAATTCGCCCTTTGGACAGCTCAAAAAAGTTGTCGCTTTGCAGATACTATTGGAAGTGTGAAAGAAGAGATCATTGCATATATGCTCATAGTATTAAAGAGTTGGATAATTGGAATACAAGTCACCAGGCATCTCATCGTAATTCTGAGCCAAATAGTCTTCCATTGCACCAAGTAAGTATCAATTTGATAGCTAAAGCTTCCGTTTATAGAGTTTTTCTCTGTAGGCAATTCCAGAAAGAAGAAGTGTTAGTATAGCAAAGGATCGTCCTCATGAGCACTTAGTTAGTACTTATGCATTACTTATAAAGATGTTGAAGTTATTGTAAAGGAGGAAGTAAATTAAAATTTATACAATGTAGGCTGCTGACAGACAACAGACATAGACAGACATGGTAGAGTAGCATACAGGAAGCTGATAGTCACTAAGTTTTGACAATGACAGTATTTTGAATTTTCCATTAGTTAATGGTGAGTTGTTTATTCACCTCAGTAGCTAATTAAGATGCTAAAAACAACAACAACAGAATAACATTTTAATACTGTCATGGAAGTAATTAACATGTTAATTACAGGAATACTATATATGATAGTTGAGGATTAAGTTCACACCAACAGAAACAGGTGTGATTTTATCTGATGCATTACTTTTCCTCATACAGTGGAAGAAAATATTCTTAAACAGGTGTTTCAGTTATTTTTGCACCATTAATTTTTTTGTGATGGTACGTTATTAGAGTGAAGATGACAGCCAGCATGTTGTGCCCAGAGAGCTTACTACTGAGAGTTACAAGACAAAATTTAAGGCTTTACTACAGATGGAGAGGGAGGCTCATAAAGAAAAGATTAAATCCATGTAAGTAGCTATTGGCTCAAAGTTTTTTTCATTTGCTTTGATCCAGCTATTATATATTCAATCAAAGACATTATGCAGCAATAATAACTACTTTTCTATTTTAGGTTTATTTCAACTTCTTCAATGATTGCTTTATTGGGAGTCTTAAATTTATAAAGTTTTGAATTTTGCAATAAAAAGTGTTGTCACTACTGGTGTTATTATTTGCTGTGTTTTAGCCTTGAATTCGAAATTTGATTTCATTAGTTCAATTTAGAATTAGGTAGTTATAGCTAGCTAGTTACAATTAGTGTTGGCAAAAATTTTATTTATACTTTTAGCAGCTAACTAGCTATCCAAAGACCAAGCTTCACAACCTTTTCATACTAATATATTATATAGGGCGAGTCGCTCATTCAGTTGCTTGTAAAGTTACTGCAATTTGTTGTCTTAGTCAGAGCTGATGAACTAAAAATGGCGGGATATTTTGATTTAGCTTTAGTACAAACTAAAGTAACTAGAAATTTTAGTTAACCAATTTTAGTGATAGTAGAAAGAGTTTACTAAAAACATATTTTAGTTACTATTATTAGTTTCATTCTAGCAGCAAAATATTTTTGCAATTTGTGTTTGGATATGACTAACCCAGGCCTGTAGCCAGGAGTTTGCACAGGGGGGTTCGGATTTCATAGAAACGCAAGAAAGCCACACCTACTTTTGTTTTCTTTGTTTTTTTCTTTAAAAAGCGAAAAAGAAGGGGGAAAATATGCCAAATCTAATAATTTGTCTGATGCTCTATGTGTTCTATTAATAAATTCATTGAACACTGCTGACTATCAGCAATAAGTGGTAAACTGCTAACGCTATATCGTTCTCGTGTTGTGTAACCAGGCTTCTAACCACTACCGTGAGTTGTACACAAACAGTGAACCATTAATAGGCCTTTCGTACTATAAGTTGTCTAAATAAGTACATTACGGCACACCATAAAAAGAATAGTTGTAGCATAGCTTGCTTTATCAGTGCCATAACGAGAGCGATGTTTTGTAGTCAAGGAGCTAATGTTTATTTGAAAGCTTGGAATCAGACTAGGCCGTCCACATATAGAGTATGAAGTATATCCGGGGATATATATATATAGATAAATAGCAGAATATTCCATTGCGATTTAGACACGATCAACCACAAGTCGACATACCATAAGTTAAATGTGAGGTAGGTGTGGCTAAATAATTTACTTCCGGTCACTCAAAAGGGGAGTTCGACCGAACCCCCCGAACCCCCCTGGCTACGGGTATGTAACCTATGGAAGTACTCTTTTGTTGTATAAAAATCTGTTATTTTTTTCACTAATACAAGTATATATACATTATGAGGTGGGTTGTACTTGCCTGACCAAAGCAAACTTGCTTCTGTAATCCACTGAACAGTATTGTTATATCCATAGCCATGGAGGAGGTTTCTGGGTGTTTACATTTAGTTTGTGGCTTATAGTCACCAGTCCGGTTATATCCAATTCACTACTATTCAGCAGATATACTTTGTATGTGGTTTGCGTCCAAGATACCGGGTAAATATCGAGTTAGAACTTGGCCACTAAACCGAATGTATCCAAGACTACACCTTTTTATATGTGACTTCCTCATTTAACTAAAACATAACCTGATGTTTCGAATTCTTGCTGAAGTAAAAATGTTGGGTTATGTTTTAATTAGCATAATATTGGCTGTTAAAACAGAAAAACTGCTATTATTATAATATTATATATATTTATTAGATGTGATGGAGTTTATTTTCTACACATTGTTGACGGCAAAAATGTGCCATATTTCAAGTCTTCCTGCAGATATACATTTTTTGGATACATTAGTGGAATGAAAGGAGATGCTATTAATTATGGCAGTAGATCTAGTAATGGTAAAGTAGAAATAATCGTAAATAGTACTTTGATACGAGGTGATATACTATCGTGCAATTTAAATAATGTTGATGACAAGCTTTATCTCGGATTCTCAATGTCTCACCAAATAAGAGATAATCAGGAAGTATCACTCACATTTATGCTGAATTCCATATACTTTGAACGGTTAATTAACGCTGTTTCATCATTAAAAGAAAGCATGATCAACAGAATTTTACCAAGCTATAGTGATTTTTTGCATTGTGCAATAAAGCCAAGTAGTAGTTTTTCCTCCAATCTTTCCCCTCAGCAGATAATAGCATTTGAAACTATCGTATCTATGAGAAAAGGTGTGCCTCCTGTGTTAATAACTGGCTCATTTGGGTGTGGTAAGACACACATTCTGGCCAAATCTGTTCTCTATTTTTTAAAGGAAGACAAAGACTATGGAGGAGTTGTACGTATACTTGTTGGTACCCAGCAAAATGTTTCTGCAGACAACTTTTTGAAGCTTTGTCTTCAGTTTCTAATAAAGAAAGACCCAGAAATGTTTATTGTTCGGCTAAACCCAGCAAAATACAGCTCAAATTATAAGCTCACTTCAGATCGCAAATATTACTGGACGATAAATGAAATTGACCACAAGGACTTCTCTACGAGAAAGAAAGTCCTTGTAATCACAACATGCTCAACATCACACACAGCATTTAATGAATCTGTGTTCCCTCGAAGGTATTTTACTCATGTGTTACTTGATGAATGTGCCCAAATGAGAGAACCAGAAGCAATAGCACCACTGAGTTTGGCACATCCTGATGCCAAGTTAGTCATGGCAGGAGACCAGCAACAAGTGGGTTGCCTTTTTGTTGTTTTAGTTGTCTTATATGCCCCAGAATATTTGCATTTATATTTATTGGGCCAATGAAACGCTAGGATATATGAAAGGTTAAATAAGTTGTTTTCTGTTTTTATTTTTAAGGTGGGACCATCTTCCCTTGTGATTGGTGAAAAGCCTCGGAATTATGGATTATCCATATCAATTCTTGAACGGCTTTATAAATATTACAAGGGAAATGAAAATTCATCGCAGAGCTATTTGTGTGAGTTAACTGAGAATTATCGATGCCATAAAGAGATTGTAAAATTCTGCAATGAACATTTTTATGATGGAGCAAGGTTGACTTCAAATATAGAAGAAAAGCAATTCCCCATGCAATTTGTTTGTTCCAGTATAGAACTGAAGATGGATTTGACTGATCACTGTCGAGTATACAGAGAAGAGGCTGCAATAATAGTTGAAGAATTATGTAAAGTATATGAATGTTGGCCCAAAAGTCACTGGGGTCAAGAAAAAGATTGTTCGCAAATAGTTATTGCAGCTTCAACAAGAGCTCAAGTAAGCTAAGCTAATTGGTAGCTCAACTATTTAGCAGTAATATATATTTGGATATTAAATTATGTTTAAAAAAGGCAGGAAGGAATAAATAAATTACATATTTGATTATGTTAATAATGCATAAGATATATCCAGTCACTACCTTATAGATAAGGATGCTGATTAGTGAGATAATAACCATACCAATCACTAAAAGCCCTTAATCTGGTTCAGTGAGAGCATTCCAATGGGTATTAGAAAGTCTTCTTGCCCAGCACAAGGGTTCATAGCAGTCCACCATTATGAAAGATCAATTTGCTATGTATAGACTAAGAATTATCACCACAAGGGAATCAAAATTTATACTGCCCAAGTTGATTAAAGTGACATGTCAAAAATATCTAATTGGCAAATTCAGTATGAGTTTACATAAATACATTGAAGTTAAAAATAAAAAATTTGATCTGCATGCATTCATATTTTAGCTGTGGACATTCTGATAAAATTATACTGACAGATATGACTATCTAAATGCAGCAACATCTAATAACCCCCTACAAGTTGGCATTATATGTTAGCGGAATGCAGACAATGTAGTAAAAATTGTTACTTAATTACTTAAGTAGTATTTTAACCACCTGATTTTTAATTGTTGTATGCGATGTGAATGTACATGTATTTAGCTTTCAGAAGTGGAAGGTATTCTTCAACAATATTCTTCAGATTTACAGCTTACTAAGAAAGTACCAACTAACGATATCCAAGGTAAAGCTGGTTATAAACAATGTGGTAACTAATGAATGTTTGTAGAAATTGACGAGGAATACAGATAATAATAGTAATAATAAAAATGATGATGATGATGATGATAATATATTTTTATTGCTATTCTTAGTATTATTATTATTATTATTATTATTATTATTATTATTATTATTATTACTATTAGTATTATTATTAATAATATTATTCTTGTTAATAATAGAGAGGCTAAATAACAGAGTGTAGATGCTAAAATATTAATAATTTAACAGTTGCAAAAATTATAAGGAAAGTTATAGTATTTCAAGCTATTGATTGAAAAGGGGAACCATCATTAGCTACAAGCACAGTAATGAGAAACTATCTGTTAGTGACGTATAACTTGCGAATGCTTTTACTTTTCTATAAATTTTGTTCACAATTCACAAATTATAGTGTTCATTTCTCTCTAAAATTAAATTTTTTTTTTTAATGAAATAATATACATTCAATTGAAAGTAAAGTTACTGCACAATTTTCGAAGTTGTTGGTGACCACTACCTATTGTTGAGGGTTCGTCTTACATTATGGGTTTTCCCCCTCCATATTATCATGAAGTTATGCTTAGGCATATGCTGTTAGGGTGAACAGATCCTTTTAAACTATCATCATGTTAACATTGTTTCCTTGGAATTGATGTTGTTTTGGGTATGATTTGGGGTGTGGCTTAGTGTGAACTGTGATTTTAAAAGTTGGCCATTTATATGGCTTTAAATAATTAGAGGTGTGAAACAAGGGAACTTAAATTAAGGGTCGCAGCTCATGGTGGCTCTCTGTTATTAACTTACTTCTTATAAAATATTATGTTTGTATTGAGAATGTGAATGATAGTACCAATAAATCTCTTTCTTTTATATCCAACAAAAAAAATAGGATTGTTTACTTGCTCGATCAACATCTAGTCAATTCTAACAAATCAAGTGAATTGTCAGTGGTAGTCAAACTATGCTATAAAGAAAATTAATTAATATTTAGTTTATCACTTCACAATTTCTTTGTCAGCCTTTTTTTACTCATTAGATGTATTCTTTCTCTTTCACAGACGTTTTCAAACATTAAGCAAGCAGTCCTGGGTTCGATTCCCGGTGGCGACTAAATATTATTAATTCTGTATTGTTTGAAAAAGTCTGTGAAAGAGAGAGAATATGTCTATGTTTATACATAATAATGTTTTCAGACATCTTTGGAAAATGGAAAGAATAGAACTAATATACAAATCAGCATACGGAACGTCTTACATACAAAATAACTGAACAGATACAAGCCTGTAGGTCACTTTTGATACAGAGATAATTGGCTAAAATATTGCACTCTTTTCTATTATTTTGTATTTGCTGTACACAACACTTTGATGTACATATTATGCAAGCTAAAGTTTGTGCCTGCAGTTCTAATAGATCTAGTCATTAGACCTATTTATTTTATGAAGTCATTTTATATTCATAGGGAAAGAATTTCGTGCAGTGATAATCAGCACTTCAGAGCCCACCCAAGCAAGTGGATTGCCATTAAGTATGACAGATAGTATCTGCATTCCTCAAGTCTTCAACACAGTAGTGTCAAGAGCTAGATCTCTAGTAATAGTAGTGGGGAATCCTTTGACCCTTTTGGTAAAAGAAAAATGCATACTTGGTAACAGTGGAGGCTTTTGGAAGTCTTATCTAAAACTATGTCTCCAAAATGGAACTCTTCGTACAGACTCTGTTAGCAAGAAATCCCCTCAGGTACACAGCGTGTTTATGGATGCTCTCAAGGGTCTGCTACAGGACAACAATATGGTATGGTGAAAAAGATTGTAACTATATTGCTACTAAGTTTATAAGAATTATATTATCTTGTATTTCAAAAATCAAAGTTTAAGTGGTAGCTATGGACAACGATAGACTTCACAAAAAATGTGACCTAATGTTAAAATTAGATTGTATGAGATATAGCTAAAGTGAGATAAACAACTAAATCATGTGAAATAATTGCAGTAAGAGTGCATTGTGCATTTTGTTTGCTCAATAGTGTATTTGTGATTGCCACTCCCCCTTGAAGAGTCACAAGAATAAGTAACTAAAATAATTAATACACTGAATAATATATAATATTATAAACAAGATATAAATGTTGAGTTTCTCTTACAGTAATAATTAATAAACTCAATGGCTAAGCTCAAACAAATTAATACTTGGGTTATTCTTTTAGGTGTCTTCTCTTGTTAAGGATGACAAAAGACAGTTTTAAACTTACAAATTCATTGCATTGTACTTTCCATTTGATTTTGTTTATCACTATATTTTCTACAATTATTTGTGAATATTGTTGTGTTTTAATACTTTGCAACACTTTTGTGTAATTTTAAGAAGTAATTATAATTACTGAGAATTGTTGAAGTTCAATCCTGCAAATAATTGCCCTCTCATAAAAAAAATACAACAAAGTAATTGCAAACACGTTATTAAAACTCGTCTCTTCTAGTCTCTTTAGTTTCTTTTAGTATCTTCTAGTCTCTTCATAGTCTCTTAGTCTCTTCTAGCCTCTTAAATCTCTTCTAGTCTTTTTAGTCTCCTATTCTAGTTTCTTTTGACTCTTCTAATCTCTTAGTCTCTTCGGTCTCTTTTAGTATCTTCAGTCTCTTTTATCTCTTCTAGTCTCTTTAGTTTTTTCTAGTCTCTTTAGTCTCTTCTAGTTTCATTAGTTTTTTTTCTAGTCTCTTTACTCTCTTCTAGTCTCTTCTAGTCTCTTTAGTCTGAAGACCAAACCAAAGCTGAACACTCAACTTGACATTATTAACTACTCATCATTTCACCCTTATATCATTTCACTTCTACACTTAGCGAGCATGCTCAATTCTTCTTTATTTGTACATGTGTATTATCTCACATTCCCGTATCACCACCCATTTTATCATTTTCACTTCTCATCGTTACTCGAACTGTATATGTATAAATTTATCAATCCACAGCCGATTACAGTATATATAGTTAAGAAGTTCCCTGTCTGATTTACTAAGAGTGGAAGTCTCAGACAACAACCGAGAGGCCAGCCTTACAACCTGACTCGCTAGAGGTTGACCGTGCGTGAGCATTTCCCTCTTCATAGTCTCTTCTAGTCTCTTTAGTCTCTTCTAGTCTCTTTAGTCTCTTCTAGTCTCTTTAGTCTCTTCTAGTCTTTTTAGTCCCTTCAGTCTCTTTTGTCTCTTCTAGTCTCTTCTATTTTCTTTAGTTTTTTCTAGTCTCTTTAGTCTCTTCTAGTTTCATTAGCTATAGTGAGCTATAATTTTAAAAGTCTAAAGAGACTTAACACTTTTGTTACTTCAAACTTCTTGCAAGAACAAACAAGCTGAAGGGTAGAGAGAGCTATATATGAAGAAAAAATAGTACTAGCTAATTGGAGAGTTGAATGAAAGGAGATGATTAGCTGGTTAGTAGGATTAAAGGTGTGACTAGAAATGTGGGTCAAAATAAAACAGTATACAGTCCAGAGGAGTAGGAAGCAGATTCCATAGGGAAATATATATTTTTAAATAACTCTTAAAATGATGTAAAGAGAGTACAACTTGCATGAAGAAAGAGCCTAACTACTGGGGTAAATGAGCTTGCAATAACTGCATGAAATATCTGAAATATCATAGCCAGTGAAGGGACATAATGGGGGCTTGCTCAGGAGAGTTGTCACTCTGCTTGGCTTGCTCGCACCTTATGACAGCAAAATAGTTGCTGCCACCAGAGTCAAGGTACTTTAACGTCCTGTCATCTGCCAGGTACAAGGATTGGGATCAGCAGGCAGGGGTTGGTAGATAGTTAAAACTTCACTGGTTCGATTATAACATATATTGAAACTAGGGAAATAACTGAGAACAAACAAGAGATGACAATACTTATAGCAACAGTTGGTATGGGCATGAACCGCATCTGGCCACGAGTGCTCAATACACATAATCTTGATAGATTATCCCCACCCACATGGTGAATGGCTACTTCATTGTTTAAAATCAATTCTTAACTATAAATACAGCATAGAACATAATTTTAATAAAACACAAAAAAAGCAAGTTGCAGTAAAACAATTACGTGAAATTATACACAAATTACAAATATTGATTTAATTAGGTTGAGATATTGTTGCTTACATTATCTAGTCCCTTCTGTTCAATAACAGAATTAGCAATCTATTGAGAAAATGACAAATAGTGCATAAATAACTGCTTCAATTTACATATTAGAACTTACAGGTGCTTGATCTGCTAGCAGCAGACCTCTGAGGGCTGTCATGCAAGAATCAAATGATGAAGATGATGTCTTCTGCACATAATCAGTTTTGAAGGTATTCTTTTGAAGACAGAGTTGAATGTATGAGCTCCAAAATCCTTTCTGTGCACTTCCCTCCTTAATCATGCTTTTTTCTTTCACAAGAAGAGCCAATGGATCACCAACGACTACCACATAAGACCTCGCTCTGGTTATTACTGTGTTGAACACCTGAGGCAAACTAATGCTCTCTGTTGAATTTAATGGAACTCCATCAGGTAAAGTGGGCTCTGCTGTTCCTATTATAATTGCTCTGTATTCTGCACCTTTTTACAAACAACAAATCAGTTTATGTATTTACGGAATATATTTTTTGGTATGTGTTTTGGTAAACTATAATATGGAACTACTTATTGTTGGTGATTTCATTGTACTAAAAAGATTGTTCAAATGAAACTAAAGAAATCATAAATTCAGAATTTTTGAAGTACATTAACTTTTTTTCAATTGCCTAATTTACTTTATTGTTTCATGATAGGAAATATATTACAATGGTGAGCAAAAATACAATTTGTTTATATAATGCTGCTGCAAAAAACTTTGATCTTTCTTGGTAAAAATATTGTAGGTGTATGAATTTTAGCTAAAACAATAACTAAAATACTTTAAAGACGTACTACAATATGGCATACCTTGAATATCATAGACACGTACTACAATATGGTATACCTTGAATATCATAGACTGGAACTCTCATAACATCCTTAAACTTCGTTTGCCCCTCTAAATTTGATTCTTTCAGGATTTTATCCACTAATGACAACTAGAGTGACATAATTAAAAGACATATTCTTGCTGTATAACTATGAGTAAATTAATAATGCACCCACTTAATTTGTTACTTGGCATTTAAAAATAGTGAAATACACAAAGCATTTCAAGTACATATATCATACAAATTCTTTGCCTGCTGTTAGTGCTGGTAATTTGAGCTAGGGTTGTCAAATATACTAGTGATGTGCTTGAGCACACATGGTGAGCGAGCCAGTGAAAAAACGACATACTTCAAAAGTATCTATTAGTCCACTCAAGCATTACTGCACAGTATTGAGTATAACAGTAAGTTTTTAAGACCTAAGTGCATCCTGTGGCATTCAGAAACAGACAATAATATGAAGGGGTAAATATTCCTTGAATGATACAGGATCGCTAAATGAAAAGATTCTGTTTAGTGGAGGTTGGGAAGGGATAAACCAAGAAGCAAACACAAAAGCACAAGGGTCAAAGTACAAAATGACTTAAGTAAATCTACACATATATAAACAAACAAATATCCCCAATTTTCAATTGTGTTACCCCTGAGAGTGTCTTGCTCGCTTCGCTCGCTCGCCAATAAAATATTTCTTGATCGTGGTATGCTCTATCTGCATCTTAAACCATAACTTCATTAGTACTATAATGTTATTTTTATAATTACCTGAGATCTAGAACTTCCTGTAATGGCTATTTGCGAACAGTCTTTGTGTTGGCCCCATGAAGATTTAGGCCAAAGTTGATAAACTTTTAATAATTCTTCTACCATAATTTCAGCTTCCTCATGACAGATTCGATCGTGGTTAGTGTAGTCAAGCTTTAGCATCATGTTTGAGCAAACAAAGTGTAATGGATAAACTGAGTCCAAAATATGACTGTCAAGCTCTTGATCTGGATAAAATTGAGCTTTGCAAAAATCAACAATATCCTTGCAGCAGCGATGATTGTTATTAAGTCTACAATTTAAGCCTTCAGCAGCATTGCTAATCCTGCCATAGTGCATTTGTAATCTCTCCACTATCGAAATTGCAAGTCCATGTTTTCTAGCTTCTCCCATTACAATAGTAGAAGGTCCAACCTACATAATGAATTAAAATCGTACATTGCATAATAATTGAACTGGAGAAGAAGGAACTTTGAGTATACATGTCCATACTTTGACGGCTTGTTCAGAAAAGATTTAATTTTTTGAGTTGAGTAGATAATATTCCAAAAATTTTAAAATTAATGAATTCCTCATACTATTTAATAAATGATACATGAATAAGTTTAGTATAATATTTTATCATGCTTTTTTTTTTCTTTCTGGACAATACACGAAATTTATTTTTATTTATTACTTTGCATGAAATCTTGTAACAGGTTGAAATAAAAGTACATACCTGGTTTTTATCACCAGCAATTGTTATCTTGGCCTCAGGGTGTGCTAAGCAGAGCGGTGCTATAGCTTCAGGTTCCCTCATTTGTGCTCCTTCATCCAGCAATATGTGTGTGAAAAATTGTAGAGGGAAAACATGCCTTTTAAAGGCTTTGAAAGCAGATGAGCAGGTAGTGACAACCAATACTTTGTTTGATTTTCCACTCAGTTTAAAAGAGGAAACATTCTTCCAGTATTTGATGTCAATTTGCTGAGCTTTTTTCTTTCCATCAGCTGCCAGTCGAACAAACTCTACACTCTTAGAGCGCTGAGAAAGAACAATATCTTCAAGAAGACATTCAAAGAAAGCATCAGCAGACACATGCTGTTGGGTGCATGCTAGAATGCGGACATCGCCACCAAAGTCATCATCATGGTCCAGGAAATATCTAGCACTCTTGACAAGAATATATGTTTTGCCACTACCAAAGGGGCCAGTGAGAAGAGTGGGAGGAGCTGATTTGTAAGTGGAAACAATTGACTGTAATGATTGTAGCTGATGGTCATCATTCAAATGTTGATCTGTTAACTGCACATGTTTGAGTGGAAAAAACTTTTTTGGCTCTGGCAAGACTCGTTCAATCATATGTGGGCTTAAGCTATCTACCATTGAGCAGAGCTGATCAAAGTATGCTGTTTTGAAATCAAAATCAAGAGTAACTTCTACTCTGGTTGTACCTGTGCTGATAGGCTTCTGAAGTCCTACATATAGGACATTGGTGAGCTCCCAGTGATTGCATTGCAGAATAAATGCCCTGTGGACAATTTTGGGGAGCTCGATAAAAAGCTCTCGACTACCATTACGAACAGCATAACTTATTGAGTCTTCAGTCATTCCAAAAATGCTACCATATTGAGCATAATCCTCCTGTAAAGCTCTGATAGGAAGATCTTTCCTTTGAATAATGCTGAAATAATACTTTCCATTGCATCTGTTCAATACAAAGTTGCAAGATAAAATTGCATATGCACCATAGTTAATATTAGTGACAATATAAGCAGAATATTATAATGTTAAATGGAAGCTAGCTAATATGTCAAAATATTTGGCATATGATAGAATAAAATTGTTGCTATTGTTATTAATGGCAAAATAATATAGTTGTAGCACTACACGCATAGTATCATATGACTGTGTAACTAGAAAATGCTCGTGTAGCATTGGTTGGGCGAGCGAGGTTCTGGGGAAATGTTGACACTTTCAATTGCATTGGGGTCGTTTGATTTGAATTTGCATTGGTTTTCTTCCTGCAGGTTGCCAAATCTGAATTCACATCTCATTATTAGTAGTAGAATATGTAATGACATGTAAAGGGGAAAATGATGATTGGTAAAGGGTAAAGAATGGTACTCCTCATGATAAAGTAACAATTGGTAAAGGGTAAAGAATGGTACTCCTTCTGGAATGCGCGCGCGTTTAAACGACGACGGACGACGTATTCAGGATTTCCATAGACTACATCTTAAAGTTGCTCGCTCGCTTTGCTCGCTCGCCAATTATTCATAAACTTCTATGAATTTTAAGAGTGAATACTGTATTTGGCAACTAAGGAGATATCTCATAATGCAATGAATACTTGCAAGATTTTTCACAGAATGAGATCTCACATGCAGAGATTAAATCAGAATAACAAAATGAAGTGTCTGGAAAGTATCATCAACACATCTAAATCATAAAACTTACAAACGATGAAGCTCAGCAGCCCGTGCTTCTTGCTCCAATCTCAATAGTTTGTTAAAATTTCTCTTGTAGTTTTCCTTATTAAGTGGCTCTAGTAATGTTTCCTCATTAAGTGTGTCTTGCACGCTTGCAGCATGACCACTTAAGGTACCACCCACCTTCACAACGTACACCAGCACATAGGTAACTGACTACTTAGCAAAGCATTCACAATATGACTATGTAAACTATACATAATAATGCTAGCAGGGCTAAATTATAAATTTGTAGCACTAGTTGCTCCATATAAATCACCATACCAGCAGAAGGTATGTTCTGTTTGTATTACTTACTTCTGCATCACTGCTGCTGTCACCACTTGAACCTAAATATTCCGATTCTGGATTACTATCTTCTTCTTGACTATTACTTGTAAATAAAGGATAATCACTATTATGATCAGGCAAAAAAGCACCTTCTATTAAGTAAGGAAAAGTTGAACTAGCAGGTCCAGCTTTACCAGACTGTTGCTTCCACTTGATCAGTTCTCTGACACTGTGCGCAAAATTACAGTTATCTCTATAATTCTGACATTTCCAAAAATGACGGCAAAGGTACAGCTTTTTATGCTTAGAATAAGGTCGAATTGGTGGGACTATCCACTGAGAATGTCGAACTTCAATGCGATGGTGTTCTTCTGCCCAGAAAGCTTCTACAGTCCAGCATTCATTAGCATGGACGGAATTGCAAGGCGTGTATAAAACGTTCCGATCCTCATAATTTTTACTCAGGTTGTATATGCACACTTCGCGGCATCCCTGAGAGCTCACTCCTCTAGTGGCCATTTTCGCAGATCAGACGGAAAACAATCTTAACCTCTGCGCAAATCACGAGTCAAACATTGTAAAAGGATATTCATGTTTATCCAAGATTGCGTAACGAATGCCCGGGCAGTGTTGAATTCACGCGGCTTACACGTCATTTTGGTTCACAGAAACGTCTACCCTTTTTCTGACCTGCTGGGGTTACCTTAATCTGACACTGCTGGTGATGTTATTGGCAGGTATATAAGACCCTTTACAAACTCTATAGATTTGGGTTTAGTGTATGATGCCTGTATAAATTTCATTGACTGAAGTAAACTATTAGTTGTAGAGCACAGTGGCTATTTTAGTCACTCTATAAATCTACTTTTTTCCACAAGCTTAAAAGTAAAGAAATTAAAAAATAAAATGGTTAAAAAAAAAAAAAGAAAAAAAAAGAAGGAAGCTCATGTGCATTAAACTTAATTCTTTGAAAAAAAAATGGCGAAATTAAATTCAATAATGTTATTATAATTAGCTATGCATTTTTAGCTTTCATTTCTGTTCAATTAGCTAGACAATTGAAAGTTTGAATTATATTATTTTGTGCTGGTGACAGGGGTAGTAAGGGTTTAAGTGTGTCAAAATTCATTGAAGCAGGAAATGACCTTTCATACTAAGTAGCTAAACTTCCATTTTTGAACAAGCTCTATGAATACTATAATTTAAGATTAAATTTATTATATGATCGTAGAAATTTGAAGTCATATAAAAAAGGAAATGTCTTGAGTTTCTTTGTATTAATGTGGACAAATAGAATTAAGAATCCATAAAACCACCGCTTACACATCAATTCACTAATATTTTCTCTCCATCAAAAGGGTTAAAGCAAAATTAGACAACAAACAAAAAGAAGTTTTGGCATTAAATTAACTCAGGACCACTAGCTATTTACCCACCCATATTCTTTGTATACTTGGATGCACGTTATTATTAGTGGCTTCTCCAAAATTGTATTAAATATTTTCATATGGAAGGATTGTCTTCTTAGCAGTATGTTGGGTACAATAAAAAACTGAAAATTGAATTACAAATAGCTAATTATTATGAGAGAATACTAAAAAGTTGAAATATTGGTCCTCCTAAGAGAATGCAGAGGTTGCATTGTTCTATTTTGTTGCTAGCTATTAAAACAGTTGTTGTTATGCGTGCTTGAGTTGGTACCAGCATGGTTAAAACTTGTTTGGCACTTGCAGGATCATAAAAATATTCAGGGGGATTGGGATATACTTCACCAAAGGGGGACAATATTCACGGGGGTTTGGGGGGGGGGTTCGGTTGAACCCCCCTTTCAGTGACCGGAAGTAATTAATTATTTAGCCACACCTCACATTAAATTTATGGTATGTCGATTTCTGGTCGATCGTGTCTAAATCGCAATGGAATATTCTATCCCCGAATATACTTCATACTCTATTATGTAGACGGCCTAGTCTGATTCCAAGCTTTCAAATAAACATTGAGCTCCTTGACTACAAAACATCGCCCTCGTTATGGTACTGATAAAGCAAGCTACGTTACAATTATTCTTTTTATGGTGTGCCGTAATGTACTTATTTAAGTAAGCTACGCTACAACTATTCTTTTTATGGTGTACCGTAATGTACTTATTTATGGTTCACTGTTTGTGTACAGCTCACGGTAGTGGTTAGAAGCCTGGTTACCACGAGAACGATATTATAGCATTAGCTGTTTACCGCTTATTGCTGACAGTCAGCAGTGTTCAATGAATTTATTAATAGAACACATAGAGCGTCAGACAAATTATTAGTTTTGGCATATTTCCCCCTTCTTTTTCGCTTAAACGAAGAAAACAAAAGTAGGTGCGGCTTTCTTGCGTTTCTATGAAATCCGAACCCCCCTGCGCAAACTCCTGGCTACGGGCCTGGTGTGGTATATATTTTTTTGTCACCTTCTATATTATTATTCATAGCTCGAGGCTCAGCATAGGGAATTACGGTTAATGCAACATTAACTTTGAGCACCTGAGTAGTTTTGATGACAACTACACCTATCCGTAATAGGAAACGTGATTTAAGGCATTTCTTGCGCAACTCAATCCTAAATTAGTAAGTGTAATTCGATATATTAGCACGATATTCAGCATAGCATAGCAATTAGCGGTTTTGATTGTACTACTTCTTACCCCCCCCCCCCCCCCCCCCCTTCCCCGCACGATTCGAGTAACTGATGATTCGTGTACTGCATGATTAGTGTAATGGACGTCTATCCTAGTTATTGTATTCTCTCTGAGAATCAATTCCTGTTTGTGTTTGAAACACTAAATGGCTATGCTTACAAGTGGGAAGAATTGGGACTAGCTTTGCGGTTTCTTGATAGTGATCTAAAAAATATCAAAGCATCGCCGATTCGGGGGGACTCGGCTTTATCAAGTTATCTGCGGAGTCTTCTAGAAGAGTGGTTTAAAAGGAAGTATATGCATACTCTACCACCAACATTAGAAAATTTGGTAGAAGCTCTTAACAGTCCTATTGTGCAACTTCCATTCTTAGCCTTGCAAATCAGGAAAGATATTCACCAGCACGATCAGATTTTAAGGAACGTAGTGGTCATAGGATCTATAACAGATGATGGTAATATAGTGCCAGGCAACAACAGACACATTTCAACAGAAGAGAATACTTCCATCAGCTTTAGAGTAAGATCAAGCAACAAAACTTTTAAGTGGATCCAAAAAGGCCTTGTACCAATCAATGATGCATTGTATGCTAATACAAAAACAAATACATTGTCTATTACTAAAGCAAGTATTGACATGGATGGTAGTCAGTATACTTGTGAAACTTCTATGAAACATGAAAATTCATTATTCAGCATTCTTCCAGTGAAATTAAAGGTTAGTTGTTCTCAGTTAGATGGTTTTAAAGATGATCTTGCTTCCATTTATCAAAATCAAGTTCCTGATGCCTTGTGGCCACCAGTTATATTCACAACATATGTAAAATTGGCTTTAATCAAGCAAGACCATCATTGCTGCTTTCATGATGACCATGCTCGTCATACTGTACAAAGAGCTCTAGAAGATGATTTGGGTGGCAAGGAAATCATAAATTACAAAGATATTTTCAATGGATTAAGAAGTGGGTCATTACTTCTCATAGAAGGCAGACCAGGAAGTGGGAAAACAACATTTGTTCACAAAATAGCAAAAGATTGGGCAGAAAATGATGTTAGTGGTCCCAGACGCCTGCTTCTGCTTATATCATTAAGTTTCTTGAGCAACTTAAAGACATCTGTCACTTTAAGAGACATTCTCAGACTGTTTAACATGGAAAGAATTGAGACTACTGTGAGAGAGCGATGTGGAAAAGGAGTATGCTTTATCTTCGATGAACTAGATGAATTTTCACCAATTGATAAAGGCAAATCCATAGTTTACCAAATAATATTAAAAAAATTCCTGCCACAGTCAACCGTAGTAGTTGCTTCTCGCCCATCTGCTCTAATCCGATTAAGGCAAAAAGCAAATAAAATATTAGAAATAATTGGATTTAGGGAAGAACAAATATTTGAATACATAGAATATTACCCATTTAAAAAAAATGAAAAAAATGGTAAAATTACGGAACTAAATCAGTATCTTAAAAAGCACCCAAACGTTCTTCACATGTGCTACCTTCCCATTCATATGGCAATGGTGGCATATCTGTTTTCAGTCACAAAAGGAAAGATATCCCACACAGAAACTGAACTATATGGGCACATTACACGATTTTCATTAATGAGGAATCTCATGAAGAATGACGGCGAAGATTTAGAAGATATTAGCATTGACAAATTGAATACGGAAGAAAGAGACCTATTTATGAAAATTTGCAATCTAGCATTTGAGCAAATTTTACTGAATAAGCAAGTTATTGATGAGGAAGAAGTTGTGACGAAGCTGAATAAAATGGATAGTGGTGACACCTCATTGGGTCTGATCACCGTTGATCGAGCAGCAGGATTGTATGGATATAAAAATGTCTACACTTTCCTTCATCTGACATATCAAGAATATTTGGCAGCTCATTTCATTTCTATGCAGAGCCATGAAGATCAACACACAATCATTGACCAGTACAAACACCAAAGTAATATGCAAAACGTGTGGAAATTTTATTGTGGACTCACAAAGCTCAATGAATACAAATATCAAATCATGGAATTGTTCAGTGATAATGAATTTATAAGTCTGTCAGATATTCACTGCATATACGAATCTCAACAAAAACAATTTTGTGATTTGTTGATGCAAAGAACAAAAGGATGCATATGTTTAAGCAATCTGTATCTAAGCACAATCGATTTCATCGCATTTGGCTATTTACTAGCCAACAATTCATTTCCTGCTTCACTATTCATTAGTAAGTGTAATATTGATATTAATGGAATAAGTGTAGTGTTGTCAGAAAGTAAAGATGAACCAATCATGATGTACTCTTTAATGTACGAAATGGAACATGTGGAATTAGAAATTATAATAAAAATACTTTCTCACATCCAAGGTTTAAAAATCCTCAAGTTATGTCAGGATAGATCTTGGATAGAATCCTCGAACATTGAGGTAGATAGGACCTTCAGTGAAGTAATAAATCTTTCATTTACCTATGTTGAACATCTTCATTTGGAGAACATAGAAGTAGGACCACAAGTTATCACAAAAATATTTTACCAAATGATAAACTTACAAGAGTTAACTTTAATCAATTGCATTAAAGACGAATATATTGATGAATATAATATTGAAATTGTACTAATTGGAATGGCATCTTTAATAAATCTTAAAAAGCTAGTTTGTATAACCAATGGCTTAAATATTCAAATGTCCAGTACTGTCGTCCATCAATCTGACAATTGTTTTATAAGAGGCAAACGAAATCATGACACTCAATCTCTGAAAATTAATGGAAATATGAAGGAAATTTATATACCATATTGCTGTGAGTACTTTCAATCCCTCGAAGTTATCAAGCTCAATATGCCTCCTAATAATAGACTACTGACAAAAATATGGATTAGTTCATTCAATCTCGAGTCACTGCAACAACTAGGACTTTGCAACATTGTTATACGGAAGAGTGAAGCCAAATCTTTAGCTGAGAGTCTTAAAAACTGTAAAATGTTGCAAGACATTAATATTGGTGCAGTAAGTATTTCTTCATCTGGAATGTCAAGCATATTAGATGGCCTTAGCCAATCTACAAGTCTTGAAAAAATTGTATTAAATGGAACAAGCTTGGGAACTTCAAGTGTTCTAGCTTTGGCTAATTCTCTGCCCTGTTGGCACAGTTTGAAGCAGCTTCATTTAAGAGAGTGTGAGATAGAAGAAGAAGGAGCACAGGCAATTGCTAATGCACTTAACCAATGTGTCAGAAATAATAGTCTTGAAGATATTGAACTAGTTGGCAATTATATTTCACTCCAAACGTTAAATCGCATATTGTCTCTAAAGCAAAATAGATGACAGTTACCTATATTCAAGTCATGTGACTCAAGTTAAAATTAATGAACTTTATATATTATATATATAATTTATATATTCATTCCATGCTAGATATCCTCACAATGTCATTTTTAGGTACACGATCATGAGATAATTCATACGTGTGTCGGTATCATCTCGTACTGTATTGCACAAGCTCAACACCCTCTGATACACTAGTAGTTATAGCAATCAGTTGTTAGGCAAATGGACTGTGTAGTAATTTAATAAAAACCTTCACATTGGTTTAGACATTCTGCCGTGCTCACTGAGGCCCTACAAATTACTACGTTCTGCAGTGATACATAATGTGGTTTTGGCAGGGCAAACAAGGGAGTCTCCCATCAACTATGGGTTTGCTAAAAAAAAAAAGTGTAACTTCGTGGTTACAATAGTACTATATCAATGCCAATTGTTAGCAATTCTCTAAAGTAAGCCATTGTACATGCATACACCCATTCTAAAATTTAGTAGGGCATATGCATGTGTTAAGTCCAGTTACATAGTCACAGCATGTTATAAAGTATTAAAATATCACATTTTATATACCAACCGTTGCTGGTACTCCGCCTGGTATTAACCCCGCCTAGTCTGCTACTAAGCTGTCATAAGCCATTGTACATGCATACACCCATTCTAAAATTTAGTAGGACATATGCATGTGTTAAGTCCAGTTACATAGTCACAGCATGTTATAAAGTATTAAAATATCACATTTTATATAGTTATAATTTGGTCACTGAATCCCCCCTAAACAATGTGTTATGGCTTGTCACTGAATCACCCCTAAACAATGTGTTATGGCTTGTCACTGAATCCCCCCTAAACAATGTGTTATGGCTTGTCTCAAAGGAAACCCCGCCCCCCAATCAGCTTGGGCTGACTGGGGTGTAATTAACGGGGCGGGGCAAGCCCCTTTAATTCCGGCACCCACGTTTTCACGGTAAACAGGAAAACTGCTTACCGGAGGTTAAAATTAAAAGAAATAAAAGATGACCCCCCCCTTACTAATTCCTCTTTCGGTCAGGTAAGGTGTGGGTGGGTGGGAAAATCTTTCGTTCCGCAACTTTTCTCTTCCCCGCTAGTATATTCTAATTATTCACCTCCCACACGTGGGGAGCCCTGTGCGCATGACCCCGCCAGACACTCCCCTCCTACCTAACCACCAACCGTTGCTGGTACTCCGCCTGGTATTAACCCCGCCTAGTCTGCTACTAAGCTGTCATTAATCCTGCAGCTCGTACCTTGAAAACACCCTAGTTCACTGCCAGCCCTCTCATGTCCCGGCAGTGAACCATTATTCCCACATACAAATGCCAATTAATGTTACCACCATTATTATGTACACCTACTTACCTTGTCATCCCTCCCCAGCTGCTCTCCCATGGCCGCAGCTCTAGTAGCCGAGTCTTTTGGCTCAGGTGGAGCCGGAAACCCCGCCCCCCAATCAGCTTGGGCTGACTGGGGTGTAATTAACGGGGCGGGGCAAGCCCCTTTAATTCCGCCAATGGAGGCACGACCACCCGCCCCAGGCCAAGACCAAGACAGAGAAGGGGGGGAGAGAGACCCCAATAGTATAATTACGAAATAATAAACAACAACTACAATAACTGTAACAAGAATGCGATACACAAACAACAGCTACCTAAACATACACCACAGGAACTGCAGTAAGTGTGTATTACCAACAGCAACAGCCACCCGTTCCAGTACACTTGCGAGTTCAACAAATTCTTGCTGTATACGATGCAAGCTGTGCCCTTGGAATCTTTATGTACTCCAAGTACGCGAGACTTTTCCACCGTCCCAAGGTCCTAACTGTGGAGTCCTCCAGGCCCCTAGCTGCCGCCGTAGTGGCTGCACCAATGCGGAAACTGTGTCCAGAGTATTGACCTGGCTCAACGCCTGCTTCTTCCAGTGCAACCTTGACTGCAGTAACCAGGCGCTGTCTGGTTAGAGGCTTGCCATCAATGAATCTGAACAGAGGTCCAGCACTTTTGCCTCGCACCACCAAGTAAGCCAACATGGCAGCCACTGGACAGAGATCGGATGCCACTCTGCCAATAAAAATAGAAATCCCTTGTCGGAAAGGGTTTGTCTTCGAGGCTTTAATGCGAACTTCTATTCTTGAAGGGTGAGCAGGATCATCGACCAACACATCTCCCCATGACAAGTGACCAGAGGCATCGTAGCCATCGTCCGATGGCACTGTCAGTTCCCCGATCTGCATAAAGCCGAAAAATGCCAGGCAGCATGCCGCCCAAAGCATGACCACATCTGCCTCGTGTGCACGAGGGTTCCACACTCCTTTGATCTTGCGAAGCAAGTCAGGTGTAATAGGCCTACGCTCACGTTTTGACACCCCTGCCATGCCTTCAGCACGCTTCACACCCCGCAAGACGTAGTGTAACCTATGCAAGCCAGCCGAGAATGGATCCCCGTAGCCCTCCGAGATATGAAGGTGACGCACTCCTGCCATATACGACTTAATTGTCCTGTGGCGGAGACCATCCACTGCCAACGAGGCAGCGAAATGGCAGTGTGTCTTCATCCGCTGGCACTGGAGCTCGGCCGACCGTAGCGCATATCCCCATGAATCGTCTCACCCCACAAGCATAAAGTTTATGTGTAGATTCGGCCAAGCCCATCATATAGAACCTCTGAACAGGGTCACCCAGTTTACTTTTGTCCAATCCGGGGTGTCTCTGACCAGGCACTGGAGGAGTCCCACCGGGATGTGGGTGGCCTCTGCCGCTGACTCCGGCACCAGCTGCTGGAATAAAAGGAGAGAATCCCTAGATAACGCATCAGCTGCGCCATTGTCGACACCAGGGATGTGCTGACAGACAAATGTCACGTCCCATCATGCCAAGAAAAACGATAAACACCACATCAGGTGCATTGCCCTGTCCATCTTACATTTGCCGGAGTAACGATTGCAACTACCGCCATGTTGTCGCATCTGCAGGACACCGTTGCACCCTTCCAGAGGCGCCCCCACACGGCCACTGCCATAACAATCGGCAGTAGCTCCTTCACCCTATTATGAATCTCTGACCAGCTATCAGGAAACTTGAGTTGGAACCAGAGACCTGTGCATGTATAGGCCCCGCAACCCCATGCACCTGACGCATCAGTAGTGAGCACCACTTGTGGCTCGCCCTTAACCACGCTGGACATCGGGTAAGTGCCATTCCACACAGGCAAAAAACAGTTCCACCATTTAAGGTCTGACCGGAAGCCTGCATTCAGCCGCACCCTATGGTGCAGTGCTCTCGCCCTGGCTGAAAGGTCAATCATTCGCCGGAGGAAGGACCGGCCCGGTTTAATAACCATACACGCGTGCTGTAAGTACCCAATCAGTAACAGCAGCTCCCTCTTGGTGCAAGACTTCTTTGACTCCCAATCCCAAATCATGGTACACAGGCGTTCCAGCTTTTCCCGGGGAAGGCTTATCGTCAATGAGGCCGTATCCAACTCTATCCCCAGGAAAGTCAATTTGGTGGCAGGGCCCTCAGTCTTTGCCGGGGCTATCGGCACACCCAACCCCTTGCACCGGGCCAGTGCCCTTTCTAAGGACACCCCACACTAACATGAGTCTGGTGCTCCAAATAGTAAGAAATCATCCAAGTAGTGGATGCATATCACCTGGTCAGTGTTAGCCAAGATCCACAACAGACCATCGGCAATGGCATTATACAGCTTCAGTGCTGATCGGAGGCCAAAGGGGAGCACCTTATCTACGTAGGTGCGGCCCCGCCACTGCATACCCAAGAGGTGCCGGTCATCCGGATGGACCGGCACTGTCCTGAATGCCTGATACGTCAAACTTCGCTAGATTCGTCCCCTGCCCAACTCCAGGACCTTGTGACAGGCAAAATCCACTGATGTATACTGCAGACTGCATAACCCTGGGTCAAGTCCATCATTGACACTATTCCCAGCGGGAAATGAAAGGTCCACGATTAACCTCCTCCACTTCCCCGATGCATGGCCTTTTGGGACCAGCCCAAGACGGTTCACATGGACCAGTTTTGCGGGAGAAGGATCAACAGGTCCAAGTACCCTTACTCTCCATTGCAACCACTCCTACTGGCACATGCCACGTATACTAACAAACTTTTTATTTTATTTTTTTTTTATTTTTTTTTATTTTATTTTATTTTATTTATTTTTTTTTTTTTTGACTTCGGTAGGCCCAGCGCCACCACAGCATGGTCATCGACAATGCCCAGGCCTGTATGCACACAGTCCCAATACCACGCCTATGCTCCTCCGAGCCAAAGCGGGGGCCACATACCCCGCCTCTCCCTAGGTGCTGCTAAGTGAGCCACACGCTCACAGCACTATACCTAACTACCATGGGGAACCGCATGTCATGTAAGTCACTGCTATCAAGTGAGCCACATGCACATAACACAGCACTTCAACCACTATATAAGGCCCCACACCCTTCAGGACCCTGCCGTTAAGTGAGCCACATGCAATACTTCATATACCATGTAGGGCCACACACCCTTCCAGTCGCTGCTTTAAGTGGGCCACATGCCCATAACACAGAACTTCATAATATGTAGGGTAACACCTCCATGAGTCAGTACTGTTAAGTGAGCCACAAGCTCGTAAAACAATACATCATATACTCATCTACTATGTAGGGCCACACGCCCTTTAAGTCACTACTGTTAAGTGAGCTACATGCTCACAACACAATACTTCATATACTATGTAGGGCCACACGCCCTTTGAGTCACTACTGTTAAGTGAGCCACATGCTCACAACACAATACTTCATATACTATGTAGGGCCACACGCCCTTTGAGTCACTACTGTTAAGTGAGCCACATGCTCACAACACAATACTTCATCTACTATGTAGGGCCACACGCCCTTTAAGTCACTACTGTTAAGTGAGCTACATGCTCACAACACAATACTTCATATCCTATGTAGGGCCACACGCCCTTTGAGTCACTACTGTTAAGTGAGCCACATGCTCACAACACAATACTTCATATCCTATGTAGGGCCACACGCCCTTTAAGTCACTACTGTTAAGTGAGCTACATGCTCACAACACAATACTTCATATACTATGTAGGGCCACACGCCCTTTGAGTCACTACTGTTAAGTGAGCTACATGCTCACAACACAATACTTCATATCCTATGTAGGGCCACACGCCCTTTGAGTCACTACTGTTAAGTGAGCCACATGCTCACAACACAATACTTCATATCCTATGTAGGGCCACACGCCCTTTGAGTCACTACTGTTAAGTGAGCTACATGCTCACAACACAATACTTCATATACTATGTAGGGCCACACACCCTTTAAGTCACTACTGTTAAGTGAGCTACATGCTCACAACACAATACTTCACAGGGGCGTAGGAACAACTTTAGAGGTGGTCCGGTTTCTCAATCCCCGCCCATTTATCTTTAGCCAAACCTATTTATGTGAATCATACTTACTACATGTAATATTAAGAGAAGAGTTTAATTGTGGCATTATATATTAATAAAAATGATTTAATTCACAACTGATAAAATAGTTGTAATAAGTAATGAAATTACATAGCTTAATTCTGAACACTAAGAGATTACTCAAATTTTCCAAAAACAGATTCTCTACGTTCATTGTTAACAAAAGTTGTAGCAATTTTCTTCAAACAAAGCTGATCTGTTCTCTCTTTATGCACATGCAGGATCATGGTGGAATTCAAGCGTGCTTGGGACATGGAAGATCTCAGATAAGTCTTGATTCTTCTCATGGCAGAAAAAGATCGTTCGCTAGCAGAATTTGTGGATGGATTTACCAAAACAATTTTGAGCAAGGTGAATACTTCTGAGAACATCGGAAATTGTGAAGGGTTTAAATGTTTCATATATTCTAACAAATCAATTAAACTTGGGTTTTTTTCAGATATTTGAGTTGCCAATGTTTGTAGTTGTATTTTGAGAGGAGTAGAGCTAACATCATCATTGTAGAATGCACAAACAAAGTCATATTCTTCTTCAAATTCTTCACCTTTCATTGCTTTTAGCAGCAAACTCTCAACCTTGCTATACTTGTTATAACCAGGCTGATCAAACCGCGATTTAATACAATTAATGGCACAATCCAAAATTTCAAAATACTGCCTCTGGAAATGATCCTTTACAGTGGGTGGGCTATATTCCTCACTACCTGCCTCATACCTCTTTGGCCTTTTCCTGTGTCTGGGTAAAACAGGTTCTGCTACATCAATATTGGACTTCTTTTTTAATATAGAGCTCCAGAAGAGGTCATATGCTTTAGTGCTTCTCATTTTGTTCAGCACTGTTATGGTCATCTCCGCTATATGTTGTCCTTCAGCTGCAGATATAGTCTTGCTTTGCAGTGTTTTAGATAAGTTATCAGCATGACTAAGAACAAGCTCTCCTATGCATACACCAAAATAATAGTCAAAGGACTCCATCTGAGCCTTAACCCCAATAACTCTAGCTCTAACTTCAGAATCTAGGTTTTGATCGAGCACAATATCCCACAGTTCTTGCAAAACAGTATAGTTTTGCAAAATACTTATTAGGCTCTGAGCTCTCACTGTCCAACGAGTAGGACATAATACACGAATACCTGGACAGTCAGGAGTCAAATCTTTCTTTAACTGGTCAAACATTGCTTCCCTCTTAGGTGAAAATTTAATTAGCTTAGTGATTTCAAAGGATGTGTCTAAGGCATCTCTTGCAACTTTTGAATTCTTAATCGTGTCACACACTGCCAAATTGAGTGAGTGTCCGTAACAGTGGGTAAACAGTGCCCTTGATTCTAGCTGTAATATTTTAGTAGCGACTCCATTCCTGATTCCTGTCATATTGGCGGCTCCATCAAAGCACTGGCCTCTACACCGATTCCACTGCAAATTCATTCTCAATAGACAGTCAGTGATGACTGAAAAAATAGTATTAGCAGATATATCAGGAACATTGTACAAGCCAATAAAGTCTTCGTGCACCTCTAGTTTGTGATCTACCCACCTTAAACATATTACTACTTGTTCTTTGTTTGCACTATCAGTGCATTCATCAGCCATAATTGTGAAATAGTTAGAATCATGAATATTACTCATAATATCCCGTTGAATAGCTAAAGACATCAATTGAAGTAATTCATTTTGACTACTGGGGCTTAAATAATGTGAACCTTTTCGATCAACACATGGCTCAAGACTAGGGTCATCCTTACTTCTAAGCTTAAAAAGCTGAATAAAATTACCCTCACATTCCTCATGCCCACGAAATGCAATTCCTTGCCGCCCTAAAAACTGAGTATTTTCCAAAATCACCATTAGTGCTTTTCTGTTTTCATGCTGCTTCTTGCTGTGGATGGTAGAAAGCATTTTTCCAACATTTGGTACTGTATTGGGAATACTGACTATCATGTCATATGCTTCTTTATGACACTTGCTCTCCTCATGCCTACGAAAACACTCTGGACCATCTTTCCAATTAGTGAAGCCTCTACTTATGAAAGCCTGGTCCTTAGATGTGGACCTCAACTTACCTTCCTGTTCTGCTTTCCAGCAGGTGAAGCATAAAACTGAATCCTCAACCTCGCTGTAGTGGAGCCAATTCCATTTAGCAAACCAACACCTTTGAAAAACCCGCAGCACTTCCTGCTTTTTCCCAAACTTCCTTTTGGGAAAGGAATAACTAACACCGGGCTGATGCGGTGCTTCAGAGTCGATGCGGTCACCAGTTGGGGTAGCCATACAATGCATACGGTCTTTTTCTAGTTTTCTTTGGTTAATTAATTAATTGACGATCTTTACCAACGTACGTTGAAGAGACCTTTACCTATTTATGTTGCTCTAAAGTGGTCCGGCCAAAGCCGGACCGGCCGGACCGGTTCCGACGCCTATGCTTCATACTATGTAGGGCCACACGCCCTTTAAGTCACTACTGTTAAGTGAGCTACATGCTCACAACACAATACTTCATATACTATGTAGGGCCACACGCCCTTTAAGTCACTACTGTTAAGTGAGCTACATGCTCACAACACAATACTTCATACTATGTAGGGCCACACGCCCTTTAAGTCACTACTGTTAAGTGAGCTACATGCTCACAACACAATACTTCCTATACTATGTAGGGCCACACGCCCTTTGAGTCACTACTGTTAAGTGAGCTACATGCTCACAACACAATACTTCATATACTATGTAGGGCCACACGCCCTTTAAGTCACTACTGTTAAGTGAGCTACATGCTCACAACACAATACTTCATATACTATGTAGGGCCACACGCCCTTTAAGTCACTACTGTTAAGTGAGCCACATGCTCACAACACAATACTTCATATACTATGTAAGGCCACACACCCTTCCATCAAGTGAGCCACATGCTCACATCACAATACACATGCTGACAATGTTTCGTAGGCCCCTCTTATTTTATTTATTTTTTTATTTATTTATTTATTTTTTCTTCCTATTTCAGTACACTACCTTGCTACTACCACTAGTGAAAAGTATTGGCAGACAGTAAGTATATATAAAAGATAAAAGAGTAAAACTACCATCATCTTAATCCGTGGCTCCACCATGGCCAGCCAGGCAATACAACAATAAATAGAGCAAAATAAAAACACCAAATAGGCTATTTTAACAAACATACCCCCCACTGCGCCACTGCTAGAGCTACTGCTGCCCAGACCACTGCTGGAGTCACCACCAACGCCTGACTTCCCACCAGTGCCACTATCGCAGCTGCTTCTGGCCACAGAGTGTGCCCTGAGCGCCTCCTCCACCAGCGCTTTGACCCTGCTCTCAAAGTCACAAGCATCAATTACCCCCGAGGTACCGGCAACTGAGGAAGTACCAGAAGTGGAAGCACCAGTACCAGCAGCAGAGGGCTCACACACTCTCTTTTTCTTGAAAATGGGCTCTTTCTCCATGATCACAATCTTAAAAATCTTTCGTTCCGCAACTTTTCTCTTCCCCGCTAGTATATTCTAATTATTCACCTCCCACACGTGGGGAGCCCTGTGCGCATGACCCCGCCAGACACTCCCCTCCTACCTAACCACCAACCGTTGCTGGTACTCCGCCTGGTATTAACCCCGCCTAGTCTGCTACTAAGCTGTCATAAGCCATTGTACATGCATACACCCATTCTAAAATTTAGTAGGACATATGCATGTGTTAAGTCCAGTTACATAGTCACAGCATGTTATAAAGTATTAAAATATCACATTTTATATAGTTATAATTTGGTCACAATGTGTTATGGCTTGTCACTGAATCACCCCTAAACAATGTGTTATGGCTTGTCACTGAATCCCCCCTAAACAATGTGTTATGGCTTGTCTCAAAGGAAACACTCATTCCCTATAATACCAGCAGTGTTTAGGGCATCATGGTTCTACCTATTATGCTCAATGCAATGTCAGCATAGTTCACAATCTCTAGGTAGCTAGCATTCATGTCTCACTTGGTCTGACTACTCTAACTGGTGTGTCATTCTGTAGCAAACAATAATGCACAAGTACTTCTTCGCCAGCAAGGACTGGTGTGATAAAACACTCCATATTCTTTCCACCAGTGTAGTGGATTGAAGTCTGCATCAAAGCTTGGAATTAGACTAGAGCACACCACTTAGGCACACCCAAGTCCTTGATGCTTGTGGTCAATATGTTTGGCTTCTGGTCAAACGCTCAGCTAGCTCAGCTATTTGTGAACAGCTGGTAGTGCTAATAGAATTACAATGCAACTATAGCTGCTAAGTGTACCAGAAACCACTCCATTAACCCAGAGATGCTAATTACTAAAAGGTTTTGCCGCTAATTACCAGAAAGGGCTAAAACTGCTTGGTTGAACAGCTGTATTGAAATACAGATATACCAGGGTTTGATACAGGATTTTTTGCTAGGGGGGGGAAAGTCAAATAGCGACCTTATAGTTGTATTTTTTTTTGTCCTTGCAATCTAGTAAGGTAAGGAAATTTAACTTATTTTATTATATTTATGCATTGATCAATTGATTACCTCTAATAAACAGCTTTGTTCATTTTGAAAGCTGAATAGCTCTGACATTAATTAAGCCAGACTCCCAATAGGCTATCCTTCTAGTTTGAATGGAGTAGGTGTATCATTTTATGGATCACCAGTTCCAGTTTGAAAGTTGCTTTTAGCACTGGTCATTGTGAAGCAGCTGCCTGGTTGGTAAGGGTATATTTGTTGCTTTGGCAGACTGTAGAAGTTGCTGAGTAGTAGCTAATGGATATCAGAAAGTATTTTAGGAAAATGAGACCTTGTGGCTCCAAAGGAAGTGAATCCGAACCAAAAAAAGCAAATGTGATAGCTATGAATTGGTGGAACACAAGGAACAGATTCGAGCAGTGCAGCAGCAGAGAGAGTGAGGAGGTGAGGGAGGAAGTGAGAAGAGGCGAGGAAAGAAGTGCAGCAGAGAGAAGAAGGGCCGCAGAGGGAAGAAGGGCAGCAGAGGGAAGAAGGGCAGCAGAGGGAAGAAGTGTAGCAGAGGAAAGAAGTACAGCAGAGGGAAGAAGTACAGCAGAGGGAAGAAGGGCAGCAGAGGGAAGAAGTGTAGCAGAGGGAAGAAGTGCAGCAGAGGGAAGAAGTACAGCAGAGGGAAGAAGTACAGCAGAGGGAAGAAGGGCAGCAGAGGGAAGAAGTGCAGCAGAGGGAAGGAGTGCAGCAGAGGGAAGAAGTGCAGTAAAGGGAAGAAGTGCAGCAGAGGGAAGAAGTGCAGTAAAGGGAAGAAGTGCAGCAGAGGGACGTAATATAAAGATGAACATTGGCGGAGGCAATCCCAAACGCTCCAACCTAAAGCATTCAAAGGCTAGCCTGAAGAAATTTTACAAATCTAGGCAATAAGTATAGGCGAAATCATAGGGGGGGGGGGGGGGGGGGGGGGGGGAATCCCAGGGTTCCCCCCTCTGTATCAAACCCATACTGTTGTTGTTGTTTTTTAATAAGCTAATTATATGGTGCAGCTATAATTGGCCCAGCTTTAATAGTGTGGGCATTTTAAGTCCTGGGTGTGTACAGTTCCACAGCATCTACATAAATAAAAGAGAATTGAGAGAGCATTATTATACAGATTTTTCCATATTATACACTGTGTATATTCACTCCAATACCCCCGTATGTAGTTTTGGACAACTGAATGGCAGAGTTATGCATGACTGAATAACTAGGCTTTCTTTTTTATAGCTGTAAAGAAGAGAAAAGGGGAGTAAAACCTGTATATTATTAGTAGCGAGAAGCTTGAATAGGCACAGAAGTGTGATTCAGGAAAAGAGCATTATATTTGAAGGGTACCAAAACTACAGTATATATGATAATATTGGACTCAATTCTGTGCTGGTTTCTTTGACGTTTTCTGATTGTAAGTGCTGCACAGGCTTCGCATAAAGATGCTTAACTACTAAATAATTTATTCAAATTATTTTTTGCTTAATACAATATTCTGGAGAAAAAATACAATCTAGTTTTCTTGTTCTTGTTACCTCCATTATCTGCATGATTGGTAGGCATGTTCTTTGATATAAGTGGATTTTGTTCTGATTTTCTTTTTAGTATGTGGCTTCGTTTGTTATTATTCCTACAGACAATTTGGTTAACAATCTACATTAATTGAGGTAATGGGAAAAAACGATATCAGACATACATCAATGTTCCACTGAGCAATTCTTTTGCTATAATATTTCGAATTGTAGACATTTGATCCTAAAGTTACAATTATATTACATCAGTAAATCTTTTAATTGATATACATATACACAAAACTGTGCTTGCTTGGTGAAAATCCATGGGTTCATTCCGCATTCTGTATAGAGTAAACTTTAGTACATTATTTCAGTTACCTGGGTGACAAACACTCCACAGCATTTGTTTGATAAGGAATATTCTGCATTAAAAATTAAAGCAACAGCTATATGTAAATTCGCCATGAGAACACTGCACAACCTTTATTGCTTTGTAAGACCATGTGTGCCATTGTGGCTTGGGCTGACCAAGATCTTGACATCTTGAAGTAAAAATCTCCTATTAAAAATTTAAAAGGGATAAATATAGACAAGTTATTGTCGCTATAAAGAGTCATTTTACTTCAACATATTCCAGTATATTGGATCATTTTTGTGATATGAATCATAGTATTCTACATATTTCTTCTTGGTTTCAACAACCTGCGACAATAAAATGCTTATAAATATGTATAAATTTTGCTTTGTATTAATTACAAGAAGAGTCCAGTGGCATTGTCCATGATTAATAAAAGCCAGGACATACTTTTTGCTCAATATGTCAGTCTAAAACAAACAGCTTTAAATAACAATTTACAATTCTACTTGTTCTTTACATTATTTTTACCTTTCTGAACCAACGATTCACCCCATTATATCCTGTATCCTGAAGTTTTTTCATAAAATGAGATCCAAGAACGAAGCCTGCCTTTAAAAGTAAGGATTAGTATAAGCTACAATAAATGTTTTTCACAAATAATTTACTTTTATTGATTCAGCACATATTAAAAATAGCACTGATAATCTGTAATTAGACACAAAAAGTGATAAGCATTTACATATAATCACTTGATGAATTTCAAACCTCATCAGATAGCCACTGATTATGAAAAATGCGATCACATTGGCTCAAAGAAAGTGAATCAACGTAGCCAGCCATCTGTAAAAAATAATAATTACATAGCTATAATTAATTTGCCTAATATTGAACTAAGATAAAAGTATTACCACACTTATCGTATAAAGTAGCAGAAAGGGATCTTGTGAAAGAACTTCTTCATACTCAATTTAGAAACCTGAATTTGAATTAGTTATGCATGTATAATGTTCACAAATTATATTATTCTATAAGATACCTTGTCGTCATCAGTCAAAAACCATTCACGTTGTGTATGATCCCATATATAACTGGTATAGTGACCAGAAGATTGAGACAAGGGGTAATATATGACACATCCAACTAATCTATACATCTCTCCAGCTTTAACTCGAAGGAAACCATTCTGCATTAACTGTTTGCTTCAAAATATTGTTCAAATTATAGGAAAATTATCTTACCTCAATTGTAGTTCTCATTCTATAAACAAAACACAATAAGTAGCTAGCTACCAAAGTTAAATTTTAATTCTTCAGTTAGCTCCAAATATAGACAACTTACGATCTAGAACATTTAGTTAAATGTATGAACAACAGAGAAGGCAATGAAGTTAATTTAAGCTTTGAGGTGATTCCAACATTTTACAGCTACAAACAAAATACATTATAATATTTATAAGAAAACAACAATTATTAAACTAAATTGAAGTTTGTCATGGCTACTGTAGCTACTCTTACCCAAGAATCACTTTTAAATTTAATTTAAATTCTATAGTTTCGAAAAAATACAGTAGAAACTTTAGAATATAACTGTGTTTACAATTCCCAAACAAAAATATGATAGCTAGTGTTTATAATGTTAGCAAGTAGTTATGGTGACATTTATCAACTTATATACTTAAAGCATATCCCATCTGAAATGATTTCTTCTTGGAGCTCATTCATGACAAGATCACTCACACTTTCCACCTATATTCACACTGACATAATGCTTGCATGGATACTTTTAAAAACTGACCTTATTTGAAGACCTGACTTGCAGCTCCATACAAGGTACTTTTACAGGAGCCACACTGATATATTCACATGCCTTGGCAAGATACTGTGTCATTAAACAAAAGATGAAATTTTTAATAAAGTTGCTAATTGTATATGTCCTTACACTCTCTTGACATCATCACTGTTATGTTGTCCTCAAACAGGCTCTTTGAACTGAACATATAATGCAGTACAGTTCACATTCTAACACTAAATCTAGCTACACAGTTCATAGAAGAACTTACGATAAAGGCAACTTGCATAGCAGATAGTTTAAAAAAATTCATGAGCATCATATTGCTCTCCAGAAATTAGAGATGCATGAATTACTACAACCTATATGTTTATTACATATAAATCAACACAGTAAAAATATATAAAAACTTTACAGGGAAGTGCAGACTGTAAATCGATACTTTTTAAAACTGTCATTTTAGAGCTATAGCCATAATTCTCAGCAAAACTGCACACTGCACAGAGAGCACAAACTCCTATAAATAAAAAATAGACAAAAGCCTCATAAAAGAAAAGATTTGTAATTATCTACCCCTTACCTGATACAGAATTTTCACAATTACCCTTGTGGTTCTGACAACTCATGAAGAGCTTCCTTGAACAGCCTCTGGTTTAGGAGACATTGAAAAACGCTGCTGGCAACACACAAAAAACACACTGAATCCATCTGAATGCGCGCTCTTGACGCAAGCATTTGACGATAATTGCGGATGCTAACTTCCTCTCCCTAGTAACACTACAGCAGGATGGTTCTCATACCCCTGAGGTTACTAGAGAATGTAAGTTTAAAAAGTGGAGAGGGCCTTTACGTCACCTATTGATCAATTTTATAGTGAACTCGACCAGACCCTTTCTTTCCTCTTGTCCGGTAAAGAATCTAGCGAGCGTAGAATGGACAAATTGTATCTTAGCTTATTGTTGTTCACCGTCGGCTCAGCTCTACCCACTGACTTCGTAAAGACCATTAGCAGTGGGGAGTATGAGAGAGCAGCCGTGGCCACCGATACGGGTGTTTGTTCCGATATCGGAGCGAAGATTTTAAAGCGCGGGGGCAGCGCAGTGGACTCTGCCATTGCCAGTCTTCTCTGTGTGGGCGT
>WLWD01001122.1_pt1 | contig 54771 bp, 28 predicted proteins | sample 6712731 | NCBI WGS metagenome assembly WLWD01 (sample SAMN12718690, study PRJNA576275) | sponge metagenome | isolation source: marine sponge | host: Mycale hentscheli | place: New Zealand: South Island, Marlborough, Capsize Point | collected 2014-11-01 | reverse complement strand
GGGCTCCGTTAGAGTTTTTATTACAGAGATTTATGGAATAGTCGGGGATCAAACTATTTTCCCCGAATCTTGATTCTTACCCCTTGAAAATCCTTTGTCCAATAGTCAAGTTATGAAGAGAATACAATGCAAGTATTGTACTGGTATATCCAGTGAACAAGTATGTATGTGTGTAAAAGTGTTGTGTGTTGCAAGAATATAGCACAAATAACTAACAAATGAATATTATAATTGGCTGGCATTCCAATTTAAGTTTCAGTCAGACCAGCTCGCTCGCCGTTGTGCAGAAGCACATCACTAGTACTACATTAGCTGTGGTTTGATAAATACAGATACTGATGTATGTGTAACTATGAGAAGTTAGAAATGATATAACGCAGTAACAAGGTGATATGTGAAAGTGGTATAATACGCATGTACAAATACAGAATAATTGTGCATGCTAGCTAAATATAAATGTGGAATGATATGAAATGACTAGCTAGTAGTATTGACAAGTGGAATGTTTAGCTTCGGTTGTGGTCTTCAACACAATACAATATATTTACAGAGAGCATTGGCTATGCTGTCATAATGGAAACAATACAAACGTTGAGGTGTGTACAGAAAAGCTTAACAGAAACACACATACACACACATGCACACACAGAGAGCCATATATGCACAAACACACATACAATGCCAACAGATGAAAATATATTGGAGGATATTATACAATTATTTTATTTATTTATTTATTAATGTTTAACTTTTTTAGGAGTGCTTCAAATTTCCCAGTAAGGGTTTGGGAGAGACGGAACTTAATGAAGAAGAAGTAGACTGTGAGCTTGCATACATGACAGGGTTCTAGTTGTTGTCCTGTCAGTTTGTATGTTTGTATGTCTGTCACACTGTGATTTTAGAGATATTGACAATTTACCATTGATTTAGGTAGGAACCTACTCAGAACAAAGATTTAAGACCTATTATTGTGTTACTATTAAATTTGGGCTGATTTTTGAGAAAACGCAAAGCTATCAGCTCCATGTGTACTCTTTTCGTCACATTATAATCGCATGAACTAATAATTAACCCTCAGCGCGCATGTACGAGAGTGTTACAGTACTCAATTTGTCTGTCAGTCTGTCATTCTGTCACACGGATCTCGAAGATGGCAACCTCCCGAAGATTGAAACAAGCATCAGAATGTTGCACTGGACATTTTAAGTCCCATTAATGTGCCAGAATTTTTCATTTGGACTTACTTTTTTCTGAAAAATCTATTTATTTATAGGCCGTATGAGCGTAATCGATTGTTGGTAATGCCCTCTATAGTCACGCCGTACTCATGTGAGCAAATAATTTCTTTTCTGCCCATGGTAGTTTTTGCATTACATTTTTCTCAGCGGTTTACCTGAGTGCTTTGGGTTTCCTATTGACACTACTGGTGAGGTGAGTGTCGCTAGTAAGTTACTCTCATGGAAAAAACAGTTCATTGCACGAGTTGCTCTACTTACTCAAGCTTTATATATCGACATACGTGAACATACATATTGGCATATTCATGTTCATACTACTCCAAATAATACTCTCGGTCTTTGTAATAGCTAGCTAGTGTATAGTAACGTGGAGAGTTCACACCTTTAGTGCTCCATTTCCTTAATATCCAGTATAGTGGGGCGGCACTGCTTCAAAAGCAGTAACAATTGTGCATTAGTTGATAAAAGCACCAAATTTTGTATACATTTTTATTAATACATTATACACAGATTTTGATATTGGGCCATTAAAATTTTCGCAATTTTCGCAATTTTCGCCTTGGGTGGGCATCTTTCAAAATTACACTATAATAATAATAATAGTGTAGTTCCTTGGTAGAGCCCAATAATTACAGAAACTGCAGGGGTTATGAAAAGGTCATAAAGGTTACAAAGGTCACAAAGGCCAAAGGTCATGTGACAACTGAGCCATGTGCTGAAATGAGTGCCATCCTCTTGAGGCCTGGTAAGTTTGAAAAGGGTAATAAGCCTCCAGAGATTATTGCTGAACATTTCGACAAAATTGCAGTTGATGTTGTTGGACCCGTAGTAAAGTCTAAATGTGGATACAGGTTCATTCTTACTACAATTGACCTCGCAACTAGTTTTGTTTTTCATTATAAAACAGTTTCTTGTAAGGGAAAGTCACATCCCAAGGTTATTGTTTAAACCATTTATAGAAATTTCACCAGAGTAACAATTCTATTTATCATATTGTGACAATGGTTGATAGAGAATACTCTGTTGATGTGCTATTTGTGCTAGATTTCTTGAAAAGTTCTAAGCTACCTTATCCCCAGCATCAAATACTTGACACATTGTTGTCTGAATTTGCGAAAAAGTTTTTTTTCAAATAAACAAGGTCTAACTTCAAGTACTACTTTAATAGTTTAATATACCGTACCAGTTTAATATTCGTGTTACCACTGATGTTGCAGTGTGGGGTCCATCCACTATAATGCTATACCTAAAGTTCTTGAGCCTTCCGATTGCTTGTATTATTGGACCATGATTTTATTGAACCAACTCAATCTGAGCCTTCTTATACCTGTCCTGGAAAAGGATGGAAGTGTATGTTTAGTGGGTGACTATCGCAAGCTGAACGAGGTCACAGTGCCCATACTGTTTGTGATGCTATATTATACTGAGGAAGTATGTACAAAACTTGATAAGGCTAAAATCCTTTCCAAGCTGGACTTGATGAACGGTTTTAATCAGGTTCCATGTAAACCCTGACTCCAGAAATTACACTACTTTTTACCAGTATAAACAGATGCCGTTCAGAGTTAGAAATGCTCGAGCAGTTTTTCAGTTATGATGTCGACTGTATTGTGTGACCTTGAATCAATTTCTACACCATGTATTGATGATGTGGTAGTTATTTTTTGAGATAGTCGAGAAACTAATCTTGTCCACTTGAAAACTGTCCTTATTCGACTCAAACAAAATAATTGAACTCTAAAGTTTGAGAAGTGGTTTGTAGGGCTGTAAGACATTTGAATAACTTGGGTTTGTGGTTGGTAATGGTCAATTGTCAACCCAGAGAGTTGTATGGAAGAGTTCAAGAATATTACCCGACCAACAATTCAATCTCAACTTCGTTCATTCTTAGGATTATTAAATTACTATCGTAAATTTATTCCTCATCTTATTATTTCTGTAGCTCCCTCACATGTATGACAAAAAACCTTCACAACCTAAGCAGTTGTGCAGGATGGCAGAAACTGAACATGCTTTTCATTCTGTTATTGTTAGCTTTTTTATGTATTTACTGTTTTGGTTGTACTACGATGTGATAATGATATATCTGAAGTGTTGTGTGATGCCTCCACTCGTGGTTGGGGAGGAGCTCTTTGTGTCTTTAGGGAAGATGTGTGGATGCGAGCAACATTTTATAGCAGACAGCTCCAGCTTTGAGCGAACAGATACTGTATCGCTGAGTTAAAAACCCTCGCTATGCACACTTCAATTAAAATTTTTTGCCTAAAATCATGTTGGACAGCAGTTCAAAGTCCAGACGAACCATAAGGCCCTTGTGTCATTCTTCATCTCAAGCCAACTCAACAATCGCTTGCATCTGGCTGACTATGGACTTCTCATCATGTTGTCCATTTGAACTGTCCTTATATATTTGGCTTAAAAAAAATAATCAAACTGTAACTTCTGAGAAGTGTGTGTGGAGATGTATGACATTTGAATACCTTGTGTTTGTGGTTTTGTAATGGTCGATTGTCAATCCAGAGAGTTGTATGGAACTGTGCGTTATTTTGCAATAATCAGTTGACAGTATAGCTATATTTTTAAAACTATAAAAGCAGTTTTCCTAGTTGTATTAGACAATATGAACTGAAGTTCTCCTCAAGATATCCAGGACTTCAGCAAGAAGTTAAAATGTCGGGTTAAGTTGAATGAAAATGTTTGCCATTAGAATTAGAAACTACCTCACATGTATGACAAAACCTTCACAGACCAGCATTTGTGCAGGATGACAGAAACTGAGCATGCTTTTCATATCTATTTATTTCATAGTTATTGTTAGCTTTTTTATGCATTTACTGTTTTGGTTACTACAATGTGATAATGATATCTCTGAAGTGTTGTGTGATGCCTCCACTCGTGGTTGTGAAGGAGCTCTTTGTGTCTTTAGGGAAGATGTGTGTATGCCAGCAACTATTTGTAGCAGACAGCTCCAGCCTTGAGAGTCCAGTACACTATCACTGAGTTGGAACCCTCACTAATGCTCACTTCCATTAAGAAACTTACCTACTATCATGTTGGACGGCAGTTCAAAGTAGACAAACCATAAGGCCCCATGTCTAATTCTTCATCTCAAGCCAACTCAACAATCACGTGCATCTGGCTTGCTATTGACTTCTCATCATGTTGTTCATTTGAACTGTCCTTATAATATTTGGCTTAAAGAAAATAATCGAAATTCTGAGAAGTGTATGTGGAGCTGTATGACATTTGAATTGTGGTTTTGTAATGGTCGATTGTCAATCCAGAGAGTTGTATGGAATGTTGTGTTTTGTTGCTATAATCAGTTGACAGTTTATAATTTTAAAACTATAAAAGCAGTTTTCCTAGTTGTATTAGACAATATGAACTGAAGTTCTCCTCAAGAGAGCCAGGACTTCAGCAAGAAGTTAAATGTCAGGTTAAGTTGAATGAAAATGTTGGCCATTAGAACTAGAAACTACTGTTATTAGTATTTCAGCCAAGAATGATTGAATAATTTAAGGCTATTGTTATTATAATTATTACTATGGTACTGCTAATTCATTAATATGCCAGACTTGCATTATTTATTTGGCAAGCAGTTATTTTAACCACATAATGATTATTATCAATATTTTTTGCCTCAACTTAAAACCAACTATGGTCAATGTTTGATGGATGTAACTTTCTCAAACTTAAGATTGAAGGAAAAGATGAATGTTGGGGCCTTAATAAGGCTTAATAAGGTCAACCAGTGATAAACTATATCCGGTTAGGAACAAACAATATACAACACATAAATATTACACAAACCAGTGAGATGACATAGATCCTGATATACACATGGGTATGAATATGATCATCACTTACAGCCTCAAGCAAGTGAATTTTGCAACTTACTAGGGACGTTTGTATAATGAGGAAAGGGATGAACAGGCACAGTACTTATTCACAGCTGGTGCATGGAGTATAGATTGTAGTTTATGGTGTCAGGCTAATGGTATTCATAAGAGATAATTATATTCATAGTGGCATGAAGGTTTGTCAATACATCCAAATAAGGTCTAGTTCAATAAAACAATGAGTAAGGTTCACTCGTGTTAGGCCAAAGGCCTTCAGAGACTTGTCCTATTAACTATTCATATTCACTCATTATTTTCTTGTTTACAAGCTTCAATTATTATCGTCGATCTTTTTGCTAATATTTATCAGTTTATACTAGTTATGTTCAGTTCATAAAATTTAATTATAATTGTTAAGTGTTCTCTATAGTATATACTGTCACATTCACAAGTCGGCACCTTGATTAGGAAAAATAGGAGCACAATAGAAAAGCCTTTCATCTATCTTTATACAACTTATACAAAAGAAAGAAAGAAAGAAAGGAAACAAGGTTAATGTAGGCATGCTTTCTTAGTTAAGAACATCCTTGCTTGGTTGCTAGGGCATGTTATACTCACTTCTGCTTTTCCCCAAGTTATTTTTATTTATGCAGGCCAGCAAGTACTACTAGGAGGGAAGACTGGAAGTCGATCAGAAAAACCCCATCACCATTTTTGACTTCACGGCAGTTCCGCACAGCTACCACCGTAGTGTAGAAGCCTATATTTTGTATATCATTGTCTTACCCTTGAGTGTATGCCATAATGTTGAGTTGAGTTTTTATTTTACTTTTCTATTTACTCACCTTACTAGTGAACAATTGTTTGATTATTTCAATAAAATTCCATACATTAAAAAATATCTGATCAATGTTATAGGGTAGACCCCTTCTGGCCCTAAATCCTGGCAAAGTTTGAACCATAGCAGTTTATCCATTCCTGGGCAGTACCCAAGAATCTGGATCCATTAATACTTCAGAGCATGAGAATTTTCTATTATAAGTTGACTCGGCCTCACCCTAACCACCCCACCCTAACCCTACCCTGGTGGGAGTAGTTGTGGGTGAGGTGTACTAATTTGTTACAAGGGGAGAGGGCTTGATTGTGGTAGATAATGCAGACTATCCAGCTGGAGTGCACTACAAAAGGCACTCAGGCGTTGCTATGTGCTAGTACCCTTTGTTGTAGCTTTAGCTGCCAGACTACTGGGCTGTGACAAGTTAAAACATTGGCTGGAAGAGGTGATCTGACCTTTAGTGGCCAGTAAAGCAGAGATGTATTTTGGAAATCATCCTTGGAAATCTGATTGCTTACTCCTTGAAATTCCTTTGTCCAAAATCAAGTCACAAAGAGAATACAACACAAGTATTATGCTGGCATGTCCAGTAAACAAGTGTACATAAAATTGTTGACTGTTGCTAAACAATAGAACAAATAAACTTACTTTAACTAACAAATTATTTGCAGATAGCATTCAAATTTAAATTTCAGTCAAACCAGCTCGCTCTCCATTTGTGCCCAAGCACATCACTAGTTATTAATTATCCCCCTTAGCTAGTAAGACACACAAACATAGCTTGCAAACTTTCTTCCAAATTTCTGGCAAAGGTAAAGTATTTCTGGCTTACTTCCTCTACAGAACCATACGATCCACGTCCGAGGGTCTTCCCTGTAGTTACAACCTTATCCAAGAAATACTGCTGCAAATGAGGATCACTCCTAAAGCTTCTGGACCACCCGCGAGAACCGCCTGTAGCCATTGTTCAGTTACTCGTCAAAACACCACGCCCTCCACAGTATCACACTCGCCAAAATATCACGCCCTCCACAGTACCGCACTCGCCAAATTACCACGCCTTTCAAATGCCTACGGGTCAAGTACTTTTCCCCTATTCTGCAGCTATAGCTAGAGAAATTAGTGTCACTCTCGGCTTTGTTTTGAAGGGGCCAAATTGGCACTCAGTAAAAACGTACATGCACTGAGAAGCCAATACTTTGAGCTCGAAACCATTGCAACTATTTTATCGGCTCATTTTCCTTTTCGAAAAAATCTGCGTAGTAGTCGGGGCTCATCGTTTGTTTGCGCTTCCAGCGTTCAACTGAAGGGCACAGAAGTATTCTGGGCTTTTTTAAACAGGCACTTATAGAGATGATTGAAACTAGACACTATTGGAGGAGCCCATCACCTACAAATTAGAAGCATCAGTCATTGAATGGGAACAGATTAGAAGACCAATGTTGGCCAGTTGTGGATAGGAAATGGTATGTATGTTGTAGTCAATACCATATTATTCCATGTACAGCACCAAAAATAAAAATATTCATAACAGGAGATGGAAATAATTACTGACCTTCAACATTTATTAATAATTATGTGGAGCTAACAAAATCAGACTGGTGTACACTGCTGTTCACCTTGGCTGAACAATCTGATAAGGTCAAGGGTCACCATGCTCATTCTATTTAACTAAACACCTCAATAAGATATACAAATATGAATTGGTTTGTATATAGAACAAGGAAGAAAATGACATCACTTGAAATGTGGTTCTATCATAAGAGCGGTGCTGTAATTGGAATTGGTACATTATTCATGCGTACTTGTTGAAATTCTCAATGTCGTGCTCTCTGTGGAGATTCTATAAATAATTGGCAAGATAACTGGTGGTATGTGTTCACCGTTTAATATATCCCCTACCAGAAAGCCTCAATTGTAGTGAAGGCATCAGTTTAGAGCTTCAGTTGCTGGCTGTTTATGCTGTGTCCAAGTTGTCCTTCAGGATTTACACAATAAGCATGCACCACTAATAATCTTGCTGTTTATGTATGTATATATATTATTATATACAATAAAATCAAGCACGGAGATTTTGACTTTAGTGGTCTTTGTAGTCAAAATGTTGTGTTAAGTTATTTAACATACTAATGATGTGCTTCAGCACAAATGGCAAGCGAGATGGTCTGACTGAAACTTAAATGTGACTGCTGCTCATGATATTCATTTGTTAGTTAACTGCTTTTGTTTAGATTTTGTGCTATTCTTTAGCAACATGCAACACTTTTATACACATATACATGTTTGTTTACTGGATATACCAGCACAAGACTTACATTGTACTCTCTTCGCAACTTGACTATTGGACAGAGGATTTTCAAGGGATAAGCAATCAAATTTCCTGAGATGGTAAGGGTAAGAATTGATTCTGTATAAGCTAACCACCTTCCAAAGTACACTCTGTTAAAAATAATCTATTGTACCAGAGTTCTAGTAGTTATAGCATTGCATTGTATATTCTAAGTGAGACTATTAGGTATTGAATTTTCAGGTAATAAATATTGTATGTAAGGTACATAGCCATGACAAATGGTGCATGGCAAATGGTGCATGAGCATTTTAACTTATCACCACCACCACCACTAAAAGAGTAGAATATTAATTCCGCTAAGTTTGTGAGACCTAACTATGAACGTCTCTCCTACTCTTTCTTCACAGCTCTCTGTTGTTGTTGTTTTCCAGGTATTGTTTCGAAATTGTTTCACTCATATTTGTTGTGCCTCTGCTAATGTTAATATTTTCAAATAGCCTATCTGCTGAGAGTGCACACACATTGACCTGTTTTAATTTTGACCTTATTATATATATTTATTCCACCCTAGATATCTTCACAATCATATTTTTAGGTACACATGACCAGTGATATAACTCACTGGATGAGCTTTAGAGTCTCAAAACAGTTTTGGAATATGTTGTATGTAGCTGTACTGAAGATTATCTTCAAGGCTTTTTCCATAGGCACTAAATACTAAGTTCCAAATATTGCGCATCTTATAGCATAGCTTGAGTTGAACTAGGGTTTCATGTAAAATTTTAGTGGGATTGATGAACAATTACAAGACTATGCTTTAAGTTACTTCAATTGTCATTGTGTTATCAACCCTCAGCATACATGACTGCGAGGGTTATAGTAATCATCCTGTCTGTCTGTCACACTCTGATTTTGTAGATTACTGGCAATTAACCATTGATTTAGGTACTATGAACATACTCAGAATGATGATTTAAGACCCCTTATAGTAATACTTTAATTTCAAGCTGAGTTATGAGGAAATATGAAACCTCAGCTCTGTGTATGTCTTAGCTTTTGTGGGTTATGCCCCTATTATTGTCACATCATAATCACGTGAGCATTTATTTAATTGGCAGCTTGCTTTATGCTCCTATGAAATGGTTAATTTACTCAAGCAATAATTATTATCAATTCAAAGAAGTAGCTGCACAAAGAGAATAGCTACTCTTCTTTAATTTTACTAGTGGTATAGTAGAATCAGTCTAGCTTCTATCATTGCCATGTGTGTGTGTGTGTGTGTGTGTTGTGTATGCCACAGTATGTGTTGATTGAAGATGACCTCTCAGGATAGCATCTAGCAGTGCTCCAACAATATGCTGTATATCCTATGCAGATGAATTCAGCTGCATCACTGATAAACGGGACTCCTCTTTTTTGCTCTCTTTATATCTCACTTTTCCTTATAGTTTTCCCCCCCCCCCCCCATCTGTTATAGTGCTCATAAGTTTTTTTATATTATATGTGACATTATTTCCTTGTTTTTTTTTTGGTTTTTTTGTTTGTTTGCTGTTGTTGTTTTGTTTTTGTTTTCTTTTGTACTCTTAAGTTACTGGATTTCATTGTAAAGAATTTTCGGGAAAGTTGGTCACAAAACTGACAGCAGCTATTTTCCACTTGTCGTGAAATAAGTCTTCGGTTACGCCCTTTCATTTACAAACTCTGAATGACTTTGAATTTGTGGGTGTGTTGACTACAATTTTAGTTTACTTTTTTATTTTTAATTAATTAGTTTTTTCATTTATGTGTTTTTGGTGCACCCAGTTCAAGTACTTTTTACTTTTGTGTTTTACAGCATTTAAACTCACTATGAAAACAAAAACTTGCTTATTGCCAGTGCAATCTATTTACAATGATTTACTAGGCTTATTTTTTAATCATGTTAGAATAATAGTTTTATGTTTGCAGCTAGATTATATTTTTGTATTTATTGTGGTAAAATATTATCCACAGAAAGTTGAGAGGCAGGCACATTATGTGGAAGTAGTATATAAGAAGTAAACAGAACTTGTGAAGTGTGTAGATGTGACAGGAGCCAGAGATTGGACGGTGAGAACACATCAAGCATTGTCTTAACCCAAAGTTTAATAGATCATCTGAACTTATTGTATGTTTTTTTATGTCAAATAATTTACAAACAACTTCAAATTGCATTAATTGTTTTGGGGATGAAGCAGTTGAACGTACACATCATGCAGCGAATTGTTAATCTCACTGAGTTCTATCCTGCAGTTAAACTAAGGCTAGACTTTCCATTAGAATTAAATGTTAGCTATCACAGACCCCCAACAAAACTGCCTACACTTTTCTTCTAATAATAATAATACTCTGAATGCACACCACAGTTATGTACAGGAATGAGAGTGGTTATGGAATGCACAACAGTGTTCAAGATAAGTGGGGATGTCAAACATACACACAACATACACAACACAGTCAGCAGAGGGAGAGCTCAACTCCCGTGAGGGTCAACCTGTATTCATGAAACCCCAGGTTATGCATAATATTATACATTTAGAGTGTAACAGTCACTTGGATGTACACTGCTGTACATTAGATAGAGTTCCTGAGTATTACCATTGTGTATACTTTTAGTTAAACACTAATATGTATGTATGGTATTAGCATGGTTACGTTCATGGTCCAGATGTCTCCGTGGATCTCTCTAGAATGAGAGGAATCCTAGGCCAATTATTCCTAAAGTTTCTATTGCCACAGGATAGAAACGGTTAGGAGTTAAGTGAACATGTTTCTCACACTTTTACTTGTAGTCACACAGTAAACTCCCAGTAGTAGTAGCTTGACTCCAGTTGTACCTTAACTCTGCAGAAAGAGGCATAGGCATCTGAACAAGGAATGGAGCAACCAAACTTCCTGAGTGCCTGGATACTTTCCTGTCCTATTATAGGCCTGGGAGGTAGCTTAAGCGTATCCCAGTGGTCATAGTTGTCAGTCCATTTTATATTTAATTGTATTGAGGAAGTGTTTTGGACTCAATTATCTAGCCAATTCAGATTTAAAAGCTGTAACTAGTGTTATTTCATCTCGTTCAGTTCTTATCTAGCCGATTCAAAGCTGTAACTAGTGTTATTTCATCTTGTTCAGTTTTTATCTAGCCGATTCAAAGCTGTAACTAGTGTTCAGTTTTAAAAGCTGTAAACTAGTGTTATTTCATCTTGTTCAGTTCTTTCTACTTTACCTCATGAAGGTCGAACCTTTGTTTTTACCTCTGAACCTAAAACTGCTCACGATCAAGTGTTTGATTACTGGCAATACAATGGCAAACCTCAGAATGTGTATAGACCTTATCGAAAACTATCGTCATGAACTTGAGCATGTACCTGCAGAAATTTTTCACAACGGATGACAATTTCCTTCCAGCAATTCATACAACAGTGAGGCACGTTTTCAGTCCCATTAGAATCTGGAACTTTTGAGACAACCTTTCCAGTGACTTGTCTTAAGTGTAACAATGAAGGTCACTATGCTGATCGTTGTCCTGAGCGATGATCAAACTCTGCTTCTCTACTTCATCAGTGTTTCAGAGACCACTGGAAACCAACCGCCAGCTCGTACCTCTACTTGTTCAACTAATTTTGATATCTCAATACATCGAAACAAAGATGAGGACTAATTAGTTAGCGATTTAATCAGTGTCTTTTTTGATGTGGGTTGCACTGAAGCCCTTCATGATTGTCTATGTTAAGGATGGCGCACTAAGAAAGTCTCATTGTGTGTTGAATGGAAATATTCATGGTTTCCCATGTACCTTGCAATTAGATTTGGGTGCAGATGTAAGTGTGATATCTGCAAATTTAGTTAAGCCAGATGACTCCATTGTAGCACATACAGTCATTATAGGTTTGGTCCACATTAAACATAAAATCCGTAAGTATTGTTTTCCCTTCAAGACTTATGATGCTTCTGTTAATTTATTTTGCAGAGTATGACAAATTACCAGCCAAATATGCTTTGATTGGCTGTCATTTGGGTAATATATTTCAATTAGATGTATCACTACAAAAAAAGTGGAGTTTCCTCATGCATGATAGATGCTTGAAAGGCAAAGGAAATTCCATCCAGTTTGCTTGTGTCAAAGTGCAGGAAATCCCGGAATTTCCTGTACATTTCTTGCTACATGGTGGTATATGATATGAGCACAATTTCAGGTACCTGACAGGACCGATTTCAGGTACCTGAAATTTCATCTACCAAATTTCAGATGCATTTCCTGTATACATGTCACAAGCAATAAAAGCCATGTGTCGTCTTCATTTCATGTACCAAATGTCAAATTTCCCGTATTCATGTCAGAGACAGAAATACCATCTGTAATCCTCATTTCATGAAGTGAACATCAAATTTCCTACGTATGTGACAAAGTCAGGAAACCGCATGTGTTATCTTACTTTCATGTACTCAATATATCTGATTTCTGACTCCATAAATGTTGGAAAAATTTTTTTAAATTACTATTATATTCAAACAATAACCACAAAATATGAATAAAATCAGCTCTATAAACATGGATTGTCATTTTGTGACAAATGTAGCTAGGAACAGTCCAGGATAGTTCATTTCTGCACCGAGAACTTGTTGATCCATTCTCAGGGATGGAGAGTCTGTTTGATCTTGTAGCCCTGATGATTTCATCAGAGGAGCACTCTTTGCAATTCTATAGCTATGTACAAATGAAGTGAATAATTATAACATTTTTAATTTTAATTTTCATAACTGTAGTGATATAAACATCCACAAGAATAGTACTAAAACTTTTAAAATAACACATGCAACATATATAACTGCTTTTTCATTGTTCATTATGTTATTGGTGATGATTGTATTAGTTAAGAAAAATATTGTTAGTGTGCAAGGCATGCGGCGATGAATCCGTCTTATCTTTCGCATCTGACAGGAAAACCGTGCAAACAACATTCTGGCACCATAGATAAAATAAAAATTCTTTAATTAAATGCTTGCACGACTCATAAACCAAAAAAAAACTAATAAAATGCTAGAAGGGAGAATACTATCAGTAGTATCCTCCCTTCTGGCATTTAGTATCCCTGTGCACTCAATTGAACAACACTATGCTGGATAGAATGCCTATTTCACAATACAAAAAACGGGTTAGCTATGTTCTAAATCTTCAGAGAAAATTTGGGAAAAAACGAAGCACTCAAGATATATTTTTAGTATGAATAACTAAATCTAAGAAAGTCTGGAATCTCTGAACCAAAACAACACTGGTCTATAGCTCTCAATAGAGCCATATGTAATTCTGACCCAAGTAAACAGACAAGTAAACGGACCATGGAATTTCAATTCATGCTGTATCAAAAATGTGTTGTTCATGATAGATACGGGTGAAGCCAGTAAAGAGAGATGACATTCCGGAACAGATGACATACACTGCCCCTATGTACAAGACCAGTGACAGAAGAGGAACTTTGTCCACTACTGGTCACTCCACTAACTTTGTTATAGCCACCAAACTACCAACTGACAAGCCTGAGAAACACTGGATAGAAAGGAGTGTGGCTCTACTTTGTCAGCTGGATGATTAATGTTCTTGTTTGTGGACGTTTGCAACAGTATCACTTACTTTAAACTGTAATTTTCATGCATGCTACTAGATAGATTTCAGCCATACACTGCTAGTTAGATTAGTATTTGTGTCAATAATTATTATATTCATGTATTAAAAAAAAAAAATTGTTTAATGTAAGCCTGATTTAAATAGTAGAAAAAAGACTTATTTGGTGGGTTTGCAAACTAATTGCATCAAATGTGGTGTCTTCCACAACCACATAACAGGAAGAGTCACACAAACAGAAGATATGTTTGTGTGTATCTATGTAGCCTGCAATCTCTATTGACTATTTCATCATTTTGTGTCTTGTGTGTGCATTTTCTCACCTCAGAGTAGTCATAAACTCTGACATCATCCAGTCATTAACTTACTACATTCTGCCATCATGCAACTCTTGTTGAATGTTTTGACAAAAAGTTGATGTTATTGACAAATTGCAGTTATGTGTTGGACCCTTAGTAAAGTCTAAGAGTGGATACAAGTTCATTCTTACTGCAATTGAGTTTGCAACTACAGTAGTTGTGTTTTTGCTTATCGAATGAGGAAGTATCTGCCTGAAGAAGTGGCTATGAAACTTGCTAAAATTGTTTTCTTTAATTTACTGGCCCACCTTCTGCCATCTTATCTGATCAGGGATCAAATTTTCTGTCTCAAATTCTGCTACAAATATACATAAATTTTGCTATTTGTCATGTGTGAACTTCTCCTTATCACCCTGAGAGTATAAACAGTCAACTTGAAAGGTTCCATTCAACTCCCAAAGCGGTACTAAGAAAGACCATCTCTAATTAGCAATTATAGTTTTATACCGAAGCAGAGGGAGAGCTCAACTCACGTGAGGGTGAACCTGAACATTCATGAAACCCCAGGTTATGCACAATATACATTTAGAGTGTCACTTGAATATACACTAGAGACAGTCATATGCCATACTTAAAGCATTTGAGCCTTCGCATTGCTTGTATTATTGGACTTTGATTATATTGATCATTCACAATCTAAGCAATTGTGCAGGTTGAAAGAAACTGAGCATGCTTTAAATTGTTATTGCTAGCACTTGTGCATTTATGCCTCCACTCATGATGTGGGAAGAACTTTTTGTGTCTTTAGGGAAGATGAGTGGATGCCAGCACCTTTTTGTAGCAGATGGCTCCAGCCTTGAGAGATCAAACGTACAATTAATTATGGTAATGAGAAAGGTCACTTGCCCAATGTAATTACTAGTTTCTTTTTTATATTTTTTCATGTTCTGCTTTTGCAATACTAATTTTTTATTCTAAGTTGGCACTGCAATCCTTATATATATTATTATATGTATTTAAACGAGAAGTTGTATTGATTGCAAGCCAAAGCACGTGGAATTTACCATAATTTTTCAGTATACAAGAGAAAAAATAAAACAGCATCGTGAAACATTTAGATGGATGGCTTTGTTGAGATGGTTTGTTAGTATTTGGTGTAGTAAAGAAAAAGAGTGCAGTAAAGAAAAACCAGATTAAGGGTTAGGACCTTCTGTGAATAGTGTGAGACTGGATGAGCTGTAGGGTCTCAAGACATTTTTTATATTATTTTAGTGTTTTTTTGTTTTTTTTTGTTCTCTTTTAGTGTGTGTGATGGCTATCAATTCCAATTTACTGAGTGTCTCTCACTTATAATGAATTTTTACAGGTTCATGGTTATAAAATGGTTAATTTACTCAAGCAATAATTATGAACTTTTATCTGAAATTATAGTAACTGTGTTGGCAATTCAATGCAATTCTCCATACATAAACTCTGTGGCCTTGTTTACCACATTCTAAACTCCTTCTGAATGTCCAAGTATAAAAGGAGTATCCAAACATACCCTTTGACCTCTAGCTTCTTGTATTCCAATTCAAAGAAGTAGCTGCACAAAGAGAATAGCTCACTCTTCTTTATTTTTACGAGTGATATAGTACAATCATTCTAGCTTCTATCATTGCCGTGTGTGTGTATGTGTGTGTGTGTGCCACAGTATGTGTTGATTGAAGATGACCTCTCAGGATAGCATCTAGCAGTACTCCAACAATATGATGTATATCCTATGCAGTTGAATTCAGCTGCATCACTATTAAACGGTACTCTTCTTTTTTGCTCTCATTATTTCCCACTTTTCCTTATGGTTTTCCCCCCCTTCCCCCCCCCCCCCCCCCCATTCGTTATGGTGCTCATAAGTTTTTTTTATTCATCGGATATTATTTCCTTGTCCGTGTTTTGTATTTTTGTTTGTTTGTTTTCTGTTGTTGTTGTTGTATTTTTTGTACTCTTAAGTTGCTGGAATTCATTCTACAGAGTTTCAGGAAAGTTGGTCACAAAACTGGCAGCAGCTATTTTCCACTTGTCGTGAAATAAGTCTTCGGTTACGACCTTTCATTCACAAACTCTGAATGACTTTGAATTTGTGGGTGTGTTGACTACAATTTTAGTTTACATTTTCATTTTTCATTTTTTCTTTTGTGTGTGCACCCAGTTCAAGTACTTTTTACTTTATTCCAAGAGAGATTTTTTAGTAAAATACTTAGATACTTGCTGATTGCATCGGAAGCCATAGAAACCGTTAAACAGTATCTATCTAAATATTCCACCTAATGGGTCATTATGCATAATTCCAAATAATACCAGCTTATCTCATTGTTCATTTGTGCTTTCAGCATTTACACTCACTAAGAAAAAATCAAAAAACTAGCTTATTGCCAGTGCAATGTATTTACAATGATTTACTAGGCTTATTTTTTAATCATGTTAGAATAATATTTTTATGTTTGCAGCTAGATTTTATTTTTGTTGTAAAAATTTATCCACAGAAAGTTGAGAGGCAGGCACATTATGTGAAAGTTTATAAGATGTGAAGAGGACTTCGATGAAGTGTGTAGATGTGACAGGAGCCAGAGATTGGATGGTGACGGAGAACACATCAAGCATTTTCTTAACCCAAAGTTCAATAGATCATCCGAACTTATTGTATGTTTTTTTATGTCAAATAATTTACAAATAACTTCAAATTGCATTCATTGTTTTGGGGATGAAGCAGTTGAACGTACAAAGTCATGTAGCGACTTGTTAAGCCCAGGTTTAAGGCTGATTTCTATCCTGCAGTAAACTAAGGCTAGGCTGTCCAATAGAATTAACTGTTAGCTACCACAGACCCCAACAGAACTCCCTACACTTTTCTTCTCAATAATAATACTCTGAATGCACACCACAGTTATGTACAGGAATGAGGGTGATTGTGGAATGCACAACAATGTTCAAGATAAGTGGGGACTGTCAAACATACACAACAGTACAGTCAGCAGAGGGAGAGCTCAACTCCCGTGAGGGTGAACTTGAACATTCATGAAACCCCAGGTTATGCACAATATAACAGTCACTTGGATATACACTGCTGTACATTAGATAGTGTTCCTGAGTATACCATTGTGTATACCTTTAGTTATACACTGATATGTATGTATGGTATTTGCATGGTTACGTTTATGATCCAGATGTCTCTCTCCAGAATGAGAGGGAGCTTAGGCCAATTATTTCTAATGTTCTATTGCCACAGGCTAGAGAAGGTTAGGAGTTAAGTGAACATGTTTCTCAAAATTTTACTTCTCTGCATGTGCAGTCACACAGTAAACTCCCAGTAGTAGCTTGACTCTAGTTGTAACCTCAACTCTGCAGAAAGTGGAATAGGCATCTGAACAAGGAATGGAGCAACCAAACTGCCATAGTGCCTGGATACTTTCCTTTCCTATTTTTTAGGCCTGGGGGGTAGTTTAATTGAATCCCAGTAGTCATAGTTGTCAGCCCATTGTATATTTATTGTGTTGAGGAAGTGTTTTAAACTCAATTATCTAGCCGATTCTGATTTAAAAGCTGTAACTAATATTATTTCCTCTTGTTCAGTTTATTCTATTTGACCTTGTGAAGTCGAGCCTTTGTTTTTACCTCAGAACCTAAAACTGATCACGATTGAGTGTTTGCTTACTGGCAATCAAATGGCAACAGCAGTCAACTTGAAGGGCTCCGTTCAACCCTCAAAGCGGTACTAAGAAAGACCATCTCTAACTAGCAACAAGTTTTAGACCTTATTTCATAATTTTTGAGAAACTTGCCTCACTCCAGGCATGGTCACACCCCTTTTGAATTGGTTTTATGAAACCCACTCCACACATTCTTCCACATTCAAATCATACTGGATTCATCCTGACAATGTTCCTATAAATGCTCGTGCACTCATTGAGTCACTTCATTACAAAATGTCAGTGACCAGTCATTTCTTGAATTCTAAAATGAATGATGCCAATTTCAATAAAAGGCAAAAATTTTGATTCTTTGAAGCGGGAGAATTAACTATGTTTGATGTCAGTTGGGACGGTCCATATAAGATTGTTATGAAATTGAATGATGTCATTATAAAATTGTTTCTTGTAAGGGAGTCACATCCCAAGGTTATTGTTTAAACCATTTATAGAAATTTCACCAGAGTAACAATTGTATTCATCATATTGTGACAATGGTGGATAGTGATGGCTCTGTTGACGTGCTATTTGTGCTAGATTCTTTGAAATGTCCTAAGCTACCTTATCCCCAGCATCAAATACTTGACACATTGTTCTCTGAATTTGCGAAAAAGTTTTTTTTCCAAATAAACCCGGTCTAACTTCAAGTACAACCTTAATAGTTTAATATACCTGACTAGTTTAATATTCGTGTTACCACTGATGTTCAAATGTGGGGTACATCATATGCTATACCCAAAGCTCTTGAGTCTTCTGATTGCTTGTATTATTGGACCTTGATTTTATTGAACCATCTCAATCTGAGTGGAATAGCCTTCTTATACCTGTCCTGGAAAAGGATGGAATGTATGTTTGGTGTGTGACTATAGCAAGCTGAACGAGGTCACAGTGCCTATCCCGTTATTGCAAAACTTGGTAAGGCTAAAATCCTTTCCAAGCTGGACTTGATGAAAGGATTTCATTAGGTTCCTGTAAATCCTGACTCCAGAAATTACACTACTTTTTCAACTATTATTGGCAATCACCAGTGTAAACAGATGCTGTTCAGAGATAGAAATGATCCAGCAGTTTTTCAGTTATTGATGTAGACTGTATTGTGTGACCTTGAATCATTTTCTACACCATTATGTTGATGATGAGGTTATTTTTTAAGATAGTTGGAAAACTAATCTAGTCCATTTGAGAACTGTCCTTATTCGGATCAAAGAAAATAATTGAACTCTAAAGTCGGAGAAGTGGTATGTAGGGCTGTACGACATTTGAATAACTTGGGTGTGTGGTTGGTAATGGTCGATTGTCAATCCAGAAAGTTATTATGGAAGAGTTCACGAATAATATTACCGACCAACAATTCAATCTCACCTTCTTTCATTCTTAGGATTATTAAATTGTCGTAAATTTATTCATCATTTTTATTATTTCTGTAGCTCCCTCACATGTATGACAAAACCTTCACAACCTAAGCAATTGTGCAGGATGACAGAAACTGTGCATTCTTTTCATTCTGTTATTTTTAGCATTTCTATGGATTTACTGTTTAGGTTGAACTACACGATGTGATAATGATATCTCTGAAGTGTTGTGTGATGCCTCCACTCGTGGTTGGGGAGGAGCTCTTTGTGTCTTTAGGGAAGATGTGTGGATGCCAGCAACTTTTTGTAGCAGACAGCTCCAGCTTTGAGCGAACAGATACTGTATCGCTGAGTTAAAAACCCTCGCTATGCACACTTCAAGTAAAAGATTCACCTAAAATCATTTGGACAGCAGTTCAAAGTCCAGACGAACCATAAGGCCCTTGTCTCATTCTTCATCTCAAGCCAACTCAACAATCGCATGCAGCTGGCTGACCATTGATTTCTCATCTTGTCCACTTGAAAACTGTCTCTATGAAAGTGGCTTAAAGAAAATAATCCAACTGTAAATTCTGAGAAGTGTATGTGGAGCTGTATGACATTTGAATACCTTGTGTTTGTGGTTTTGTATTGGTCGATTATCAATCCAGAGAGTTGTATGGAACTGTGTGTTGTGTTGCAATAATCAGTTGACAGTTTATAATTTTAAAACCATAAAAGCAGTTTTCCTAGATGTATTAGACAATATGAACTGAAGTTCTCCTCAAGAGAGCCAGGACTTCAGCAAGAAGTTATGTCAGGTTGAGTTGAATAAAAATGTTGGCCATTAGAACTAGAAACTACTGTCATTAGTATTTCAGCCAAGAATGATTGAATAATTTAAGACTATTGTTATTATGACAATTGTTATTACTATGGTACTGCTAATTCATTAATATGCCATGCTAATAACTGATGATCACAAAAAAAAATTAATGTGTAAAAAATAGACAAATTTTTTATTTCGCATGTGAATAAATCACTTTCTCAAAATATACACTGCCTGAAAAGAGTCCATTAACAACCATAACAAAATCCGTAAACTGTGTTGACATTTAGAATTGACAAGACTGTAGAGGTTATCAAGCTATAGTTATCAACTGATTATACACTAATTTACTATTTTGTTTTGGTTGTCAATGGACACTTTCATGCAGTGATAGATCCACTCAAACATCTATAGCTAATACACTAAATGAAGCCTAGTTACTTGTTAATACATTTATTCTATTAGATAACAAGTTATTACAAATAATTTTTAAAATTTAATTATCTGTTTAATATTCATACACACATTAAATTAGAGATGTAAACAGTAGCCATGGCAACAGCTTTCATTGTAAAATGCTATTAGTGAATAGTAGAAGTAAACAGTTTCTTAAGTTTGCTATTCCCATCATATCCTCCCATAACATGGACCTTGTCTGATGTCATGATACAGGTACAGTAACATACTGCATGTGGTAGTTGTCCAGCCTGAACCCACGTATTAGTCTCAGGGACATAGCGCTGGATGGTGGACACTGACTTCCCACTCTTCATGTCCTCACCACCGACTGCCAGTAGAGATCCTCCAATGTTGAGTGGACAGGATTGTGTACAGTTGAGTGAAGGTAGTTTGTTCCATATGTTGGAACTGTCTGATGAGGAGTGTGAAACAAGATCCTCCAGAGATACACTATAGACATCAGGACTACTCTGTCCATCATACCCCCATCCCCCCATGAGGTACCAGGTATCTCCTATTGTAGTAGACTTCATCCCTACCCATGGTGTTGGTGTAGATGGTCCAGTGGACCACTGCATATTGGATACATCAAGTACCTCAACACTAGCTTGTAAACAAACTCCATGGCGACCACAAGCTACCACCAGCCAATGTTTATATGAAGTAGCTGAAGGCCCAGAGCGAGGTGTAGACATAGGAAGGAAGGGGTGTGTCCACTGGTTGCTGTCAAGCTGCCACTCTCCTAGCTCACTGCTATTAGAGTTGTCTCTATTTATTCCTGATGGTAGTCATAGCAAAATACTTGGTACTGTATGAAGGTAGAGTGTGCCACTGGCAGGACTGTTTGTTGTAGGCCATCACTATGTAGCCATCCTCACTTCTGTCAGGCCATCCTCCTCCAACATACACTGTATCATTTATCTGTACTGATTGGATGTATCCACTCATAGCCACTGGCATGTCAGGACCACGCCTCCAGTCTAGTTCTAGTGGGAATGTCTAAATAATAAACAAATACATTATCTGCTAAAAAAATTGTTTGTCAATTTTCCCAAAACCGGTCACATATAAGCTAGCAAGTATTTCAGAATTAAAATTAGAACAGAACTAATATACTGTAGTTATTTAATTTGTCAAATGTAAGTTTTAGCTGCCATAGTATAAAAATATTCTAATAATAAGAAACTACTGACGCTTTCATTTAAACTATGGCAGCTAAAACTTACATTTGACAAATTAAATAACTACAATATATTAGTTCTGTTCTAATTTTAATTCTGAAATACTTGCTAGCTTATATGTGACCGGTTTTGGGAAAATCGACAAACAATTTTTTTCAGTATCCCCGGTAAAAGCCTTATGGGTCGATTTTTTTCGAAAAAAAATTTATGGCAGAAATGGATAGACATCAGTTAGCTCTAGCTTACGACGCAGTCGTAAGCTCTTGCGTGCTCTAGAACTCAAACTAGGAGGCTAGAAACACTAGCCGGTTGGACTCGTGTTGCTAAGAAATTATTGGCGGGCCTTTCACTAACAGCCGGGAAAAAACTGTAGCTAACTAATACACTTACTATTCTACATAATTCACGTACTCACGCAATTCTCGCCATCATAGTATCTTAAGGAGCCCTGCATTAAGCCTTTTAGACTTCTTTCTCCGCCTGTAACCGGTTTATTCCGTAAGTGTCCCGGAGACACGCAGTAATAGTATACGGACACAAGGCACGCCCCCTGACCTTAGCAATGCTTTTACCCGGCGTTTTTTCAAAATAAGCAAAAATAAGTTTAGCAAAAATACTGAAGTGTTGTAGTGCGTAGGGCGAAGATGGCTTGTGCTACAGCTTCCAAATTAGGAGGACGGCATCCCAAGGCCCCGTGCAGCCTACTGGTAGAATAAATTAGAAAACTTTAGATGCCGCGTTTAGGCCGATTTTCCCAAAACCGGTCACATATATTCTATTCACATCACTGTATATTGTCACTCTTAAATGATAGAGAAATGTGACTAAATTCTAATTTCATTAAAATATTATTGATTACTCATAGACATCATATCAATTCAGTCTTTCAGGCTCAAGAATATATACATACCTCCAAATCTTTGATTCTTTTGTCCTTTTCTTTCAATTCTTTAACATGAAGTACATGAGTCACGTTCACTAATGTTCCTCCATAGAATAAAGTCAACTCCTTCTTTATAGGCTGTAGTCTTCCTAGTAGCTGCTCTGCAGTAGGTCTTGTTTGAGGATCATTGTGCAGGCAATTAGTCACCATCTCTACTAGAATAGGATGAGATTCAAAGAACTGATTCTCCAACTTCTTCATGTACACCTCACGACGCTCTACTTCAGTGCGACCAATAACTCGACCAGGATTGTGCGGATCCACTTGTGTTGCTGATAGCAAATCTCCTGGAAAAATCTGTTGAAAGAAAGTGTATTTTTCTCAACAATTAGACCGTGACAGATTGTCCTACAAACTCATCCACTTTGTAGGCACATGCATACATATAATTGTTGTCAATAGTCACTGTTTACCATTGTCATAGTAGTTATGCTATATATGTGACAGTGCCTAGGAAAAGGGACCTTTTACGTAAAATCAAAAATGTACAGTAGAGCCCAAACACCGACAAAAATTTTTTTTTTGGTTTTCTTTTTATTGGCCCACAGGTATCTCCTACCCTTTAGCTACACTGACACCAAATTTGAGTGGCTGAAACCGTTGTTAAAGGTCCGAGCGCCCTGTTTAAACACAGTCACCTTTTACTCTCTATTTTGACCTTCTGTGCGTGCACGGAAATCCAACCCGCAAGTAATTGAAAATCGTGGGCGAATTCAATTTGTTGCTTAGCAACAAATTACCCCTACCTCGGATAATCCCGGGTAAATATTCTTATAAGATTTTGTTAGCATTGCAGCAACAGAATAGAAATAGTAAATGTGAATAATCAAGCTATTTAGGTTGATGTTGCTATTTATGGAGTCTTGTAGTTGGAGCCTGCAGACCTGGAGACTCCTGGGACTACTTTTGTGAAGACAATAGAAGAATCAGCAAGTCTCTGACTGGACAAAGGTTTCAGTGATAATGAGGACTTCTGTCACACTACAACAAGAGAAGGCAACACATTTTGAAAGTCCATCATTTTTGTTCATTGATTTAAAGAGATTCCTATTGTTCATTTGTTCCAAAACAGGCAACAAGCTGGCTGCAAGACAAATATAATCCTAAACTTAGCTAGCCAGTGAACTAACAAACCAAGCTAGTTGATCATTTCTAAAAGAGTGACTGTATCAATGACTTACTGTAACTATCAAACTGTTGGAAACAGAAAAAAAAAAAAAAAGAAGCACAAAACGGCCTGCAAAATTATGTCTATACGCATCCAGTGCTATTTAAAGACATACCTGTCTAGTACTCTTACACAATGTAGGGTCTAAACTGAGTAAGGCCTCCCCCATCAATGAAGTAAGAGGCCCCAACTATAACTTACTGCCGTTCAGCTGATCGCCACCATTTTCCAAGCATAAGTAACAGTCTTACGTAACCCGTAACGCGGACTTCCGGTTAGATTACGGAATTCAACGTTAACTCCGCGAGAAATTGAATAAGAAGTTTTAATTGCAGTTTTCTCGAAATAACTGTGCTCAAAATGGTCAGATTGCCGCTCGTATATTTAGTGAACCAAGGAGCGCCTGCCTATAAACTTGATATCAAAATACTCCATAAGAAGTGCTCTACACAGTGGTATGAATAACTCATTTTTCATTTTTTTACGGAAAAGGTCCCTTTTCCTAGGCACTGTCACATATAAGTTAGGTGTTTATTGTTATTGTCTCTAATACTATCCACTCACACTCATTGACAACAATGCTGAAACAAACTACACCATGGGCTGCAAGATATTAGATGCTCGAGTGATTAAGACAAGATGCTAGGGGGCATTACTCACAAAAGATGGTACCTATGAGGAGGTGAAAGCTTCGTGTTTTCTCAACAATAAACCCAAAATTAAAAAAAGTAGCACATTTAAGGGTCATATTTTCGTTCTGAGATAGTTCATACCTAAATCAACAGTTAATTTTCAGTAATCTCCAAAATCAGAGCCTGACAGACAGACAGTCAGACAAACTGACAGGATGAGTACTATAACCTTCTCGCGCATGTGCACTGAGGATTAAAAACTAGTGGGCAATGATGAATCATAGCAGAATGAAAATAAAGTGGATAAAAAGAATCTTTGGGGAAAATGAGTAAGACTGTAGCACAGCAGTATCTCTTAATACACACAAAAATAGAAAACTTTGTAGCCCATTCGCTGTCATCCCTGATGACAGAGGTAAAATACTTACAAATTTTTCACCATAACTTCAAAATACTTCATCAAATGTTAATCTAGGGCTGATCACATCATACATAAATATTTTCATTAAAAAATCTTACAGTAGGGATTGTTAGGTTGACAATTAATGGGTAAGGCATTGGTGATTACTCTAGGAAACCCATCATTGGAAAAGTTAGAATTCAATAATTTTAGTTTTTTTTCAACAGAAAAAAATAATACAATATTTCCAACTAGTTGTGCTTGTATACCTGTAACTTACTCTAGTAAAAACAAAGTACATTAACATACCTGTGTCAGCACATATAGAGCAAGATGTCCGAAGGAGAACATGTCAAGAGATGGTCCATATCTGTGAGTCTCAGTGAGGGCCTCTGGTGGCATGTACACTAAGGTCCCTGGAAGTTTAGACATGGTTTGAGCTAGTCGAGCTGGCCTCAGATCCAGTATACGAGAATTCCCCATGTCTGTGATCTTGGCTGTCAGAGATGAGGTGAGTAGAACATTTCTTGCTGTTAGGTCTCTGTGGACTATTGGTGATGGCCTACCATGTAGGTACACTAGTCCACTGCATGTGTCAGTGAGAATGGAGACCTTCACTGGAAGTGGAATATTAGGGGCACATTCCAGGAGGTCATCCACACTCATTTCTAGTCTCTCCATCACCAGCAGAGGTAGGTCTGATCCCTCAAGGAAACACAGACCAAGGAATTGTGTTATGTTAGGATGTCGGAGACCTGCCATGAGTTGACATTCTCGTTGATATTTCTCGATAGTATTTCGAACTCCCTCATTTAAAGGGTCCAATAAAAGGTCATGCATGCGTTTGGCTGCTCAGGAGACTTTGTTGTATTCCACCTGCAAAAAAACAGTAATACAGCGTTTCAAAATGAAGCTATTGTAATATAACATAGAGTAAGAATAATTAAATTAAAATTAAAAAGATCACGTTGGTTAGTTAATATGAAGTGTAGAATATACAAAGCTTTCCTAAAGATCATGTGACTTGAATAATTTGTCAAACACTTATTTTAACTACATAATGATGATTATCTATAATTTTGCCTCAACTTAAAACCAACTATGGTCAATGATCGATGGGTGTAACTTCCTCAAACTTAAGATTGAAGGAAAAGGTGAATATTGGGGCCTCAATAAGGCTTAATAATGTCAACCAGTGACAAACTATATCCTGTCAGGAACAGACAATATACAACACATAAACATTACACAGACCAGTGAGATGACATAGACCCTGAGATACACATGGGTATGAATATGATTAACACTTACAGCCTCAAACAAGTGAATATTACACAGTGTCTGCAAATTACTAGGTATGTTTGTATAATGAGGAATGGGATGAACAGGCACAGTACTTATTCACAGCTGGTGCTTGGAGTATAGACTGTAGTTTATGGTTTTGGCTAATGGCATTCATAAGAGATAATTATATTCATAGTGGCGTGATGGCTTGTCAATACATCCAAATAAGGTCTAGAACAATGAGTAAGGTACACATCGTGTTCAGGCCAAAGGCCTTCAGAGACTTGAATTTAACTCACTCGTCATTTTCTTGTTTACATGATTCAGTTATTTTTATTTATGCAGGCCAGCAAGTACTACTAGGAGAAAGCACCTACCAGGAAGGAAGACTGGAAGTGGATCTCATCTCAAGAAATACCCCCATCACCATTTTGGACTTCATGACAGTTCTGCACATCTACCGCCGTAGTTTAGAAGCCAATATTTTGTATATCATTTTCTTACCCTTGCGTGTATGCCATAATGTTGAGTTTTTGTTGAATTCTATTTTACTTATCTATTTACTCACCTTACCATGTGAACTATTGCTTGATAATTTCTATAAAATTCCGTATATTAAAAATATCTCAATGTTATAAGGTTGACCCCTTCTGGCCCTTAATCCTGGCAAAGTTTGAACCATAGCAGTTCATCCATTCCTGAGCAGTACCCAAGAGAAAAATCTGGATCCATTACTTTAGAGCACGAGGATTTTCAATTATAAGTTGACTCCCGCCCCACCCTAACTCTACGCAAATAGTTGTGGGTGAGGCGCAGCTGCATTTCACCGGGCACTAATTTGTTAACATGAGACTATTCAGCTGGAGTGCACTATAAAGGAGCCCAGGTGTTGCTATGTGCCAGAACTCTTAAGTTGTTGTAGCTTTAGCTGCCAGACTACTGGGCAATGTGACAAGTTAAAACATTAGCTGGTAGAGGTGATCTGACCTTTAGTGGCCAGTAAAGCAGAGATGTAGGAAAATTTCCAACAGGATATAGATAGAGCATTACATTGTATTCTTTTAGTGACTTGACTATTGGATATTGGATTTTAGAGTAAGAACAAAACTGTTACTTGGCAGTGAATTAATGTTAGCAAATTACTAATGGCCAATATTGCATTGGCTTGGGTAAGATTTCTCACAACCAGTAAAGGGAGAGAAACAAAGCAGAAGTTATTGCTATACTAGACCTCAGGCACAACAGAGCATTTAGCATGGAGGGTACTTTGAAAGTGCGACAAACTTAACCGTTGGTTTCTCGATCCTAATCATCCTTGGAAATCTGATTGCTCCTTGAATTCCTTTGTCCAAAGTCAAGTCACAAAGAGAATACAACACAAGTATTATGCTGGCATGTCCAGTAAACAAGTATGCATAAAATTGTTGAGTGTTGCTAAACAATAGCACAAATAAACTTATTTAACTAACAAAGTATTCGCAGCTAGCATTCAAATTTAAATTTCAGACAGACCAGCTCGCTTGCCATTTGTGCTCAAGCACATCACTAGTTATTAATTATCTCCTTAGCTAGTAAGACACACAAACATAGCTTGCAAACTTTCTTCCCAATTTCTGGCAATAGAAAAATATTTCTGGCTTACTTCCTCTACAGAGCCATACGATCCACGTCCTAGGGTCTTCCCTGTAGTTACAACCTTATCCAAGGAATACTGCTGCAAATGAGGATCACTCCTAAAGCTTCTGGACCACCCGCGACCATTGTTCAGTTAATCGTCAAAATACCACGCCCTCAACAGTATCGCACTCGCCAAAATATCACGCCCTCAAAGTACCGCACTCGCCAAATTACCACTCCTTACAATGCCTTTTATGAGTGCGATCATGTCAAGTAGTTTTCCCTATTCTGCAGCTATAGAGAAGTTAGTGTCAATCTCCTTTGTTTGAAGGGGCCAAATTGGCACTCTGTAAAAACGTGCATGCAATACTTTGAGCTCGATAAGAGGATATTCCAGTGCGTCAATAGACGCGCATGTACTTTGCGTGTCGCTACACTGAGTGGCAAGAAAATACCACTGGTTGGTAACGGTCATCACCGCAAGCCATGTCTCTGAACACTGACAGAGTTTACTCTTCCTACTATGGAGCTATGGAGGAAAAGGTGAAAACTAGATATTTGGAGAAGCTTGATATTTTAGGAGAAGGAGTGAGTGATCCTTATACTTTTGATGTAGTAGAATCTAGGAGCTTATCTGATATGCCAAGTATTGAGTATCCTGATATATACAATTATCTAATCAATACTCCTAGTCCATACACAAAGGAAGAATTGAAGTCTTATAAAAGTTTAATGGGATATAAGTATCTTTTAGCTGGATTGGTCAGCAACATATCCGTTCACAAGATACTATCTGAAAATTGTGATAAATTAGTAGTGCTGGCAAGAGTAAGACATTCCCAAAGTGTTTCAGCTCCACCCCTCATTCCTTGGATAGCTGCAGAAAATAATGGAATGATATTGTGTGCTCACTGCACCTGTATGGCAGGTCTTGGTGAGGCTTGCTCACATATTTCTGCTTTGCTTTTGGAGGCATACACAAAGTTAGCCCAAGAGACTTCGTGTACATCAGAGTCATGCAAATGGCTGCCTCCAAGTATGCAGAAAGTAAAGTTTGCACCAATATCAGATATTGATTTTTGTGCTCCAGTAACTAAGAGGAGAAAATTAATGAAGCCATTGCAACCAATTAAGTTATCAAGTATCAGCAGAAGTAGTATTGTACCAGTCTCTTCACCATCTAAAGATGAAATGGCAAAGCTTTTTTCTGATCTTTTGAAGTCGGGCAAAAAGCCAGCTATTTTGTCGATAGTGACAGGCTATGAGGATATGTTCAAAGTAGATCATGCTGAATTGTCAAGCCCACTTAGTAATCTGTATCAAGAAGATTACCTGAGTAAATCCTACATTGATCTTCTTGAACAATGTGAAACAGTTTTTGATAGCATATCCATTAGTCACAAGCAAGCAACGAACATTGAAGTAGCTACTAGAGATCAAGCTAAATCAAAATTATGGTTTCGTTTTAGATCTGGTCGTGTAACTGCTTCAAGATTAAAGGCAGCATGTCATACCAATTTGTCCCAACCCTCTCAATCTCTTATTAAGTCTGTATGCTACCCAGAAAATTACAAGTTTACTTCAAGAGCTACTAGTTGGGGATGCCAACATGAGAAGGAGGCAAGAGAGGCATATATTTGTGAAATTCAAACAAAGCATTTGAATGTAACTGTAACAGACAGAGGACTTGTTATTGATCCCAACTATCCCTATCTGGGAGCTTCACCAGATGGCTATGTAAAGTGTGTATGTTGTGGCCTTGGTGTAATTGAAATAAAATGTCCGTATTTATGTCGTGACAGGCCTTTCTTGGATGCCACTGATGATGGACGATTTTTTCTGGGAAAGGATTCTGAAGGACAATTTTATTTACAGTATAAGCATGCTTATTATTACCAGATACAGCTACAAATGAAATTGTGCAAGGTCCAATATGGTGATTTTGTGGTTTGGGGGAAGACTGAATTGGTGATATTGAGGATCAATTTGGATGAAGATTTTATTTCTGAGGCCATGAGAAAAGCTGCACTCTTTTTTAAATATGGTGTTTTGCCTGAATTGATTGGCAAATGGTACACTAGAAAAGTATCAAATGTCAAATGATGCTATGCATTTTGAGGAGTCTGAAACTCCTTCAGCAAGTGAGGAAAAAAGGGGGTGGTGTTATTGCAATGGTGAAGAAGAGGGTGAGATGATTGGATGTGATGGAAAACAGTGTACAATTCAGTGGTTTCACATTGATTGCTTGAAAATAACTAATATTCCAAGTGGAAGATGGTTATGCCCCGACTGTCGGCAAGTCAAATCAGTTAAAATAACAGTAGGTTATTTTATATGAATTTGAACATTGGAAAACATAATTCACATTACAATACATTGCAACACAACTATTTCATTAATTAAATAGATTTTTTTCACTTCACATCATTATTATACATAACTGAATATTAATTAAAATGGAACAACAGATTCACAAAAATTGCACATTGCACTACAAACTACAACTATTTCATCAATTAAACTAGTTTCAGTAATTTCTTCACACATTATCATATTAATTGGTATAGTGGATTGTAGGATTGTATATTTCTGTCTTAAGACTCCAATAACCCGTTCCACATGAATTCTCACACGAGACAGTTGACGAGATAAATCTACTTCCAGTCGTGAAAGTTGCTTTTTACCCTTGGTAAATGATGGTGTTTTAATTTCTGCACAATACAGTCCCACAGTGTCTGCAACACTAAAGCCACGATCTGCCAATACTTGATCTCCTGGTAAAAGATTATCTAAAACACCACACTGCTCTGTGAGGTGTTTGTCAGAAACACGACCACCCCAACCTTTTGAAACATATGAAATAACTCCTTGTGGTGAGATACCTATAAGGAATTTAATGGTATTGTGATGTTTATAGTTAGAATAAGTTTGTGCTCTTGCTAGGAGGTCACTAGATCGCTCACAAAAAACTTCAAAGCAATCTATTATGCAAACACATCGACTGAACTTCTTTTTAAAGTCAGTAGGCATAGTAGCATAGAGTTCTTCACGTGAAGGCCACCGAATAACTGGTTGTAGTCTAATAGACATAACGTTGATCCATTTTCGGAAGTATTTAGACACTGTTGATTGACTAATGCCAAAGTGATATGCCAAATCCTGGTTGCCTAAATTGAGTCTCAGTTTCATCAGAGTCATAAGAAACTGCTGAAATTTAGGTAAAGACGATTCATTGCATTTGAAATCAGTTGAAACATGCAGAAACACTGTATTCATGACACTGTAACAAGGAAGTCCAGTATAGAATTTATCCTTATCATCATCAGACTTTAGACTCTCTTCATTCAATTGCACTGATTCAAGCAACTTCTCCAGTTTACACTTTTCATTTTGAAGTTGTTGACTCTGCTTTTGCAAATGGCAGAGGAATTCAGAGGTTAATTCTGTCTGTACTTCAGCACTGGATACTGCTACTGTCTCCATCAGTGGTTCTCCAATATCATGATTACCTTCATCACAATGAAGGGATTCTGTAGTTTCCTGGGAGAGTAAAGAATCATGCTGCTCAATTCTTGTTTCATGAGAGGAATGAGTGGCTGTTGTCCTCAATTTCTTCATTCTTTTCCTTCTGCCATAATCATCTAATTCCTTAGCTTTCCTTTTCCTAGAAGAAATAGGTACATGACAAAAAATGCTGGGCACATAATCTGGCGATAAACAATCGTCACTCTTTTCACCACTTATAAAGTGAGAAGAACAAATCCAACTGTGCCGGTTTGGCTTCCAGTTTTTCCTATGTAGAGCAGCTATCCACTTTTGACGTCGTTCAGGGTCAGCAGGAAAGCGATAAAAACTAAGTTTACTCCCTTTGAAAGCACGATTAGAGCAGCCTACAGCAACGCAACTTTTCACCATTTTTCTTTTTGCCACTCAGTGTCGCGAACGCGCACCATTACGTCATATAGGACGTCACGGAAATAACGTCTATTCTACGTAGCTAATGCCCCACCCTATCGGTTAACGGGACTCATCATTGGTTTGTGCTTCCAGCGTTCAACCGAAGAGGATAGAAGTCTTGGGCTTTTTCAATCAGGCACTTATAGAGATGATTGAAACTAGACTACTGGAGGAGCCCATCACCTACAAATTAGAAGCATCAGTCATTGAATGGGAACAGATTAGAAGACCTATGTTGGCCAGTTGTGGATAGGAAATGGTATGTATGTTGTAGTCAATACCATTATTATTCCATGTGCAGCACCAAAAATAAAAATATTCATATCAGGAAATGGAAATAATTACTGACCTTCAACATTTCTTAAAAATTGGAGCTAACAAAATCAGACTGGTGTACAATTAAACGACCCAAAGTTGGGACAAAAGTAGGTACTCTATACCCAAAAGATTGCTGGATATTGCTTTTGCTGTTCTGCTGTTCACCTTGGCTGAACAATGTGATAAGGTCAAGGGTCACCATGTTCATTATATTTAACTAAGCACCTCAATAAGATATACAAATATGAATTGGTTTATATATGGAACAAGGAAGAAAATGACATCACTGAGGGAAATGTGGTTCTATCATAAGAGCGGTTCTGTAATTGGAATGGGTACAGTAATCATGCCTACTTGTTGATATTCTCAATGTCATGCTCTCTGTGGAGATTCTATAAATAAGCTAACCACCTTCCAAAGTACACTCTGTTAAAAAGAATCTATTGTACCAGAGCTCTAGTAGTTATAGCATTGCATTGTATTTCTAAGTGACTGGACTATTAGGTAATGAATTTTCAAGTATTAAATATTTTATGTAAGGCACATAGCTATGACAAATGGTGCATGGCAAATGGTGCATGAGCATTTTAACATATCACCACCACCACCACTAAAAGAGTAGAATATTAATTCCGCTAAGTTTGTAAGACTTAACTACAAACGTCTTTCCTATTCTTTCTCCACAGCTCTCTGTTGTTGTTGTTTTCCAGGCATTGTTTCGAAATTGTTTCACACATATTTGTTGTGGGTTGCCCATACAACTAACATTAACTGTGAGTTCCCAGTCCTCTAGTACTAGCTACAACAGTGAAGATATCTAGGGTTGAATAAACTACTTATTTCACTCATCATGTGATATGGCTAGATATTTCACTCTCAGGCTTTATTTTCACTCTCCTCTGGTAATAAAAAAGTATTAATATTTTAAAATTCGGGGATTTAGGTTCGATTAAAAGTTTGAAAATTAAGAAATTTAACGATTGCACTAACGTACAAATTATGGAAATGAGAACGGTCACTTGCCCAATGTAATTACTGGTTTCTTTTTTATATTTTTTCGTGTTCTGCTTTTGCAATCCTAATTTTTTATTCTAAGTTGGCACTGTAATCATTATACATATATATATATATATATAATTATGTATATACACGAGAAGTTTTATTGATTGCAAGACAAAGCACGATATACACGAGAAGTTTTATTGATTGCAAGACAAAGCACCTGGGATTTACCATAATTTTTCAGTTAGCACAAGAAAAAATAAAACAGCACCGTGAAACATTTAGATGGATGGCTTTGGTGAGACAGTTTGTTAGTATTTGGTGTAGTAAAGAAAAAGAGTGCAGTAAAGAAAAACCAGATTAAGGGTTGGGACCTTCTATGAATAGTGTGTGATTGATGAGCTTTAGGGTCTCAAGACATTTTTGGGATATGTTGTATGTAGCTGTACTGAAGATTATCTTCAAGGCTTTTTCCATAGGCACAAAGTACTTAGTTCCAAATATTGCACATCTTATAGCAGAGCTTGAGTTGAACTAGGGTTTCATGTAAAATTTGAGTGGGAGTGATGAACAATTACAAAACTATGCTTTAATGTTATTGCAATTGTCATTGTGTTATCAACCCTCAGCGTGCATGACTGCGAGGGTTATAGTAATCACCCCGTCTGTCTGTCACACTCTGATTTTGTAGATTACTGGCAATTAACCATTGATTTAGGTACTATGAACTTACTCAGAACGATGATTTAAGACCCCTTATAGTGATGCTTTAATTTCAAGCCCCCTATTATTGTTACATCATAATCACGTGAGCATTTAATTAATTGGCAGTTTGCTATATGCTCCTGTGAAGTTAGCAGAGTTGTCTCCTATGAAGACATAGCTATACCATTATCATTGCTTGAGATATATTGATGCCTGATTAGAGTATTCAATAAATTATTCTTTCAATCTGAGATTATTTTGCAATAGCTAACTTGTTTAAGTAGCGCTGAGGGTTTGTACTATTGGTGCTTTATTTAAATTGGCTATTCTTTGGGATGCATATAGGGAAAGACAGAGTGAACTTTGTAAAATGATTTTATGATATTTTATACCCCGTAAGTGTATTTTCTGCATATTCATGTTCTTTATATTTGACTTGTTTATTTATTAATTTTTTAGTGTTTGTTTGTTTGTTTTTTGTTATGTTTTTGTATGTGTGATGGCTGTCAATTCCAATTACTGTTTACCTATGGTGAGTGTCTATCACTTCTACTGAATTTTTACAGGTTCATAATAGTTAATTTACTCAAGCAATAATTATGAACTTTTATCTGAAATTATAGTAACTGTGTTGGCAATTCAATGCAATTCTCCCTACATAAACTCCGTGGCCTTGTTTATCATATTCTAATCTCCTTCTGAATGTCCAAGTGTAAAAGGAGTATCCCGGCATGCCCTTTGACCTCCAGCTCCTTGTATTCCAATTCAAAGAAGTAGCTGCACAAAGAGAATAGCTCACTCTTCTTTATTTTTACGAGTGGTAGTAGAATCAGTCTAGCTTCTATCATTGCTGTGTGTGTGTGTGTGTGTGTGTCTGTGCCACAGTATGTGTTGATAGAAGATGACCTCTCAGGATAGCATCTAGCAGTGCTCCAACAATATGCTGTATATCCTATGCAGATGAATTCAGCTGCATCACTGATAAACGATACTCTTCTTATTTATTTCTATATAGCCAACTTTTCCTTATGGTTCCCCCCCCCCCTCCATCCGTTATGGTGCTAATAACTTTTTTTTATATATGGGATATTATCCTTGTTCTTGTTTTGTTTTTTGTTTGTTTGTTTTTGTTTGTTTTTTCTTTTGTACTCTTTTAAGTTTTTGGAATTCATTCTACAGAGTTTTCAGGAAAGTTGGTCACAAAACTGGCAGCAGCTATTTTCCACTTGTCGTGAAATAAGTCTTCGGTTACGACCTTTCATTCACAAACTCTGAATGACTTTGAATTTGTGGGTGTGTTGACTACAATTTTAGTTTACTTTTTCATTTATGCCAAGAGAGAGTTTTTAGTAAAATACTTAGAGCTGATTGCATCGGAAGCCATAGAAACCGTTAAACAGTATCTTTCTAAATATTACACCTAATGGGTCATTATGCATAATTCCGAATAATACCAGCTTATCTCATTGTTCAGGCAGAAAGTATATAAGAAGTAAACAGGACTTGGATGAAGTGTGTAGATGTGACAGGAGCCAGAGATTGGATGGTGATGGAGAACACATCAAGCATTTTCTTAACCCAAAGTTCAATAGATCATCTGAACTTATTGTATGTTGTTTTATGTCAAATAATTTACAAACAACTTCAAATTGCATTCATGTTTTGGGGATGAAGCAGTTGAACATACAAAGTCATGCAGCGACTTGTTAAGCCGAGGTTGTAAGGCTGAGTTCATCCTGCAGTAAAATAAAGCTAGCAAACGTAGCTATCACAGACCCCAACAGAACTCCCTACACTTTTCTTCTAATAATAATAATACTCTGAATGCACACCACAGTTATATACAGGAATGAGGGTGATTGTGGAATGCACAACAATGTTCAAGATAAGTGGGGACTATCAGACATACACACAACATACACAACTCGGGAGCAAAGAGAGAGCTCATATCTCGTGAGGGTGAACTTGAACATTCATGAAACCCCAGGTTATGCGCAATATACATTTAGAATGTAACAGTCACTTGGATATACACTGCTGTACATTAGATAGAGTTCCTGAGTATACCATTGTGTATACCTTTAGTTATACACTGATATGTATGGTATTTGCATGGATACGTTTATGATCCAGATGTCTCCCTCCAGAACACAGGGGGAAAAAAGATGATTCCTTAACAAGAAACCAACTTTAATCCTATTCTCATCTTGACAATTCCTTGAGGTTGGGGAGGAGCTTTTTGTTTCTTTAGGGAAGATATGCAGATGCCAGCAACTTTTTGTAGCAGACAGCTCCAGCCTTGAGACCAGATACTGTATCGCTGAGTTAAAAACCGTTGCTATGCTCACTTCCATTCAGAATTTTGCCTAAAATCATGTTGAATGGCAGTTCAAAGTCCAGACGAACCATAAGGCCCTTTGTCTCATTCTTCATCTCAGCCAACTCACCAATTGCTTGTAGCTGGCTGACTATTGACTTCTCATCTTGTCCATTTGAACTGTCTTTATATATTTGGCTTAAAGAAAATAATGGAACTGTAAATTCTGAGAAGTGTATGTGGAGCTGTATGACATTTGAGTTTGTGGTTTTGTAATGGTCGATTGTCAATCCAGAGAGTTGTTTGGAACTGTGTGTTGTGTTGCAATAATCAGTTGACAGTTTAAAAATTTAAAGCTATAAAACAGTTTTCCTAGTTGTATTAGACAATATGAACTGAAGTTCTCCTCAAGAGAGCCAGGACTTCAGCAAGAAGTTAAAGGTCAGGTTAAGTTGGATGAAAATGTTGGCCATTAGAACAAGAAACGAATGCTATTAGTATTTCAGCAAAGAATGATTGAATAATTTAAGACTATTGTTATTATAACAATTGTTATTACTATGGAACTGCTAATTCATTGCCACGCTAATTGGTGATCACAAAAAAGTTAAGGTGTAAAAAATAAATTAATAATTATATTTGGCATGTGTAAAGCATATTCTCAAAATTTACACTGCCTGAAAAGAGTCCAATAACAACCATAACAAAATGCTTAAACTGTGTTGATAATTAGAATTGACAAAGAATTGACAAGACTGTAGAGGTTATCAAGCTATAGTTATCAATTGATTATACACTAATTTACTATTTGTTATGGTTGTCAATGGACACTTTCATGCAGTGATAGAACTCTCAAACATCTATAGCTATTACACTAAAATGAAGCCTAGTTACTTGTTAAAACATTTATTCTATTAGACTACAAGTTATTACAAATAATTTTTTAAAATTTAATTATCTGTATAATAGTCATACACACATTAAATTAGAGATGTAAACAGTAGCCATGGCAACAGCTTTCATTGTAAAATGCTATTAGTGAATAGTAGAAGTAAACAGTTTCTTAAGTTTGCTATTCCCATCATATCCTCCCATAACATGGACCTTGTCTGATGTCATGATACAGGTACAGTTACGTACTGCATGTGGTAGTTGTCCAGCCTGGACCCAGATATTAGTCTCAGGGACATAGCACTGGATGGTGGACACTGGCTTCTTACTCTTCAAGTCTTCACCACCGATTGCCAGTAGAGATCCTCCAATGTTGAGTGGACAGAATTGTGTACAGTTGAGTGAAGGTAGTTTGTTCCATATGTTGGAACTGTCTGATGAGGAGTGTGAAACAAGAGCCTCCAGAGATACACTATAGACATCAGGACTACTCTGTCCATCATAATCCCACCCCCCCATGAGGTACCAGGTATCTGCTATTGTAGTAGACTTCATCGTGCCCCATGGTGTTGGTGTATATGATCCAGTGGACCACTGCATGTTGGATATATCAAGTACCATAACAGTTTGTAAACGAACTCCATAGTAACCACCAGTCACCACCAGACAATGTTTATATGAAGTAGCTGAATGCACACAGCGAGGTGTAGACATAGGAGGGAAGGGGTGTGTCCACTGGTTGCTGTCAGACTGCCACTCTCCTAGCTCACTGCTATCAGAGCCCTCTCTATTTCTTCCTCCCACCACAACTAGTTTGTTGTTGATGGTAGTCATAGCAAACCCCCAGGTACTGTATGGAGGTAGAGGGTGCCACTGGCCGGACTGTATGTTGTACGCCATCACTATGTAGTCATCCTCACCTCTGACAGTTGATCCTCCTCCAACATACACTGTATCATTTATCTGTACTGATTGGATGTATCCACTCATAGCCACTGGCATGTCAGGACCACGCCTCCAGTCTAGTTCTAGTGGGAATGTCTAAATAATAAACAAATACATTATCTGTTAAATTTGTATATCATTACTCATGTCTATATTGTTAATATTTTATGTAAAGGATATTGTTTATGTTACTTGCACACTGTGTTCATTAAAAATAATAAAACCATAGTGTTGCCATTTACATGCTATTGACAAAATCTAAAGTTTTCAATTTTATTATACAAGTAGTTTGCAAGGGGCCTTGGGATGCCGTCCTCCTAATTTGAAGCTGTAGCACAAGCCATCTTCACCCTACGCACTACAACACTTCAGTATTTGTTCTAAACTTATTATTTCTAATTTCGAAAAAAAACAACTCCGCATAAAGGAGTTGCTAAGGCCAGGGGTCAAATATCAAGGTCAAGTCAATGTAAAAATACTACTGACTATATGAAATTATAGATAACTTTTCCTTCTTGCCTTATTTTACAGAACACACAGAAAATACTTACTAGAGATTTATGTGTGAATAATTTATTCTCTGACGTTGTGGCATTTTTTTAATAACGGCGAAGTTGCTCCACTTCCATTTGGAGCTCACCTTTCTCTTGCTGATGAAGAGCCTTTAATCGAATGTTCTGAGCTGCTAATTGTTGGCTTGAGGAATTCAGTTCTTGTTGCTCAACTTTTAGTTGATTGTTCTCTGCCTTCAACTGATTGTTCTCTTCCTTATACTCTGCCCTCAATTGATCTTTCTCTTCCCTCAATTGATAGCTCAATGCCCTGTATTGGTCTTTTTCTGCTTTCAAATGATCCTTCTCTCTCTTCAATTGCTCTTTTTCGGTCTTCAGTTGATTGTTTTCAACTTGCAAGTGGTTGATGACAACTTCTAGTTGCTCTTTTTCTTCAAGAATTCTTGAATTGGCATTAATTAAACTTGTTCTATCTGCTGATATTTCCATTTCCAGTTTCTATAATAATAATTATTGTCATTGGTTTATTTCTCTTTAATATATGTGACAGTCTATGGGAAAAGGGGGCACTTCATGAAAACCAAAAAAATTGGAGTTTTTTATGCTAATAAAAAGCTATAATTTATCTCAACTTAGTATTAAAATACCGGAGGGTAAAACCTTCGACGCACAGAGAAACTGGCAGTTGAACTGGGCTGTATTCAGCAAGCAATTGAACTAGAAATCGAGAAAACATAAATTGAATTTCCACTTCCGGTATAATTAATGTTTTCGTATACTTAACGACATACTCCACATACGCAATTAAATCGTACCGCCGCTTTTTAACGGCGACTAACGAAGTGTGTAGAGTTCCTTTTAGCTTTCAGAGCGTCTCACAGCCTGTCTTGTCGGAATCCTTGGCTACTCTACTCCATGTAGTGGTAAACTTTCAACCAGAGGTAAGCTGTAGATTGCATGCACTATTCTCAAAGCTGTGCCGTTTTTTTAGCTGCTTGTTTGAAACTCCGCCCATTCCCCGCTTATTGTACTTCGAGAACGAGAGAGAATAAAACGTAGCTTGTCTCTTTCCACGGCACGCTTGGGGTCATTTAAGTTGTTTCGGCATTTGAAATTTGGCTTAGACTTAGAGTAAGGGTCACTAAGACTAATTCTGCAAAAATCAAAAATAGGAGAAAGAAAGAATTTTTTCTATGACTTACTTCTGGAGCCTATATCTCAATTTCAATTTTTGCGTGAAGTGCCCCCTTTCCCATAGACTGTCACATATTACCAGTGAGATAATAGATGTTTAAAATGGGCAGAACAGCACTGAATCAAATTTTATCACCACTACACACAACCATGGTCCTAAGTGAGTCACAATGATTATTTCAGATTCAGCTCCAATACCATTGAGTGTGACTAATATATGAGTATATGTAACATGAGAATATGTATGTGTTTCTTTTGGGTATTCCCATACAAAATCTAAGCAGCTCTTTTCTGCTGGTCAGCTCATTAAACTGGTATAATCCCTGCATTCGATCAATAGTTTAACCATAGTTTCACTAGTACAGGGTAAAGTCACTTAGACAATAAATATTGAATAATTTTTTAAATAATGACGAGTATAATGAGCAAGAAATCTGTAAACAATTCATCAAAATTAATTTGAATTTTGTTTTAGACTAGAAAATTTAGCCTGCTTTCACCTTCTTGTTGGTAAAATATACATAAAGTAAACACTAAATTCGAAAGCTGAATCCGAAGAACACAAACTTAAGAATTACAATTTACCAGTTCTATTCTGAAATACTCACTAGCTATATTCACTGTGCATTGCTGTGTAATACCACTCTTAAATAATAGGAGAATGTGACTACTGCTCATTGACAGCAATAACTGAATCTATAAAGCTATATGCATACATACCTCCAAATCTTTGATTCTTTTGTCCTTTTCTTTTGATTCTTTAACATGAAGTACATGAGTCACGTTCACCAATGTTCCTCCATAGAATAAAGTCATCTCCTTCTTCATAGGCTGTAGTCTTCCTAGTAGCTGCTCTGCAGTAGGTCTTGTTTGAGGATCATTGTGCAGGCAATTAGTCACCATCTCTACTAGAATAGGATGAGATTCCAACAACTGATTCTCCAACTTCTTCATGTACACCTCACGACGCTCTACTTCAGTGCGACCAATAACTCGACCAGGATTGTGTGGATCCACTTGTGTTGCTGATAGCAAATCTCCTGGAAAGATCTATTGAAAGAAATATTGTCGATTATTTAGCACTTAAACATTAAAATACACCCATACTTGTAACAATACACACATAACTCTACAAGCAGGTTTCTGATGTTTATACATGCAGCAACACACATCACTTGAAGAACACTAACCAGTGCATATCGTCATTAAATGTGATCTGAGAAGTTTGTTTTTGTAGTTTTACTTGCTGGCATATGTATGATTAATTCTCATTACAATCCATGTCAGGTAATTGGCTAAACAATTTTCTCAACAATTGTGCAATGACAGATTGTCCTACAAACTCATCCACTTTGTTGGGCCAGGGACACTGGGAAAACAAAGACTGAGTTGTAGCGTGCTTTGAGTGTATATGTGTGCGCGTGCGTATGTAGTGCATACCTGAACCCATAAAGACGCCCCTGAATGCAAGTGTGCACACTAATGCAATTTGTTTGAAATTCCTAAACACCAGCACACTGACAAGTGAGGCTGGGGGGGGGGGGGGGGGGGGGGGGGGGGAGGCACATGCATACATATAATTGTTGTCAATAGTCACTGTTTACCATTGTCATAGTAGTTATGCTATACATAAGTTAGGTGTTTATTGTTATTGTCTCTAATACTATCCACTCACACTCATTGACAACAATGCTGAAGTTAACTACACCATGGGCTGCAAGAAATTAGTTGCTCAAGATATTAAGACATGATGCTAAGGGGCATTACCAAATCTGGTACGTATGAGCTAAAAGCTTCGCGTTTTCACAACAATAAACCTGAAATTATAAAAGTAGCACATTAAGGGTGGAGACCCATCCGGCCCACGCATTTTCCTTAAAAATTGATGCTGAAAAAAAAAACTTCAAGCAACGGTGGCAATTCTTTAACATGCTGAATTTATTTAGGGTGATAAGGTCTCTCTGCACACCAAAATTCAGACCATTTGCATCTTCGTAAGCCCAGTTAGGAGCGATTTACTTCTGCGGACATTTCGTGTTGTTTCTCCGCAACCGTCCAAGCTTTTCTGCCGATTCAAGACTCTACGGCTTCCTCCCATTATGTTCCCGCTTCCTACGTTTAGTTTTTAGCTATAGCAACTTTACTTTTCTAAATATCCGACCACTAAGGTCAACTTTGCTTCCTGGCACACTATCAAGAAAATCTAAACGTAGGCCTGTTCACCTTACGTCACCGAATTACTGTTCCAAGTTTAGACTGCATCCCGTGACCCCTTATAGCTCAAAAATACTTGTCGCAAACTCACCCTCTTTGCAGGCGGCCGCGAACTGTGGCTGGGTCAAAACAAAGTGCGCGTGAAACTATAACGCCCCCCCCCCTGCCCAGATATTGCATTTTGCGCCCCGCCCACCAAAGGTGCGCTCCGCTTCAGCTGCTTTTTAGTGAGAAGAACGGCTATGGTGCTGTTGAAGAATCACCTACGGTGCTGTTGAAGAAGCACCCAGCTTGTTAGATTTCGATACTAAGCTGGGGGGGTCCTGCAGTGGATTTATACAGTACCCCGTTCAGGCGATACTAGCACGTCTGCCTTACCGACGCACAGGTAAGCGAATTAGCTAGTAGTGTAAGGATTTGAAGAAATAGCACACTGATTATGTGTGTGAACATTTTAGGTGAAACCTTCTGTGAGGTAGTGGCTCTGAAAAGAGCCAGGTTGGAAAAAAAGGACTCATTTTCTTTGGCTGTATTTGAAGTGCTTGGACAGCTTCTCCTGGAGGGGTTTGCTGTTAATTCCTCTATCCTTCAGAATTCGTACAAATTCTTCTCGGTCCTTGTATTCAGATTTGAGCAGTTCCAAGTCTCCATAGCTCAATCCAACCCTGGTCCAGAAGTCTGGAGTCGTATGGCTGAATTATTCACAAACTGAGGGAGACTGGACACATCAAACACCAAACCATTCTGTTGAGCGATAGCTGAAAGCTTCTCAACTAACTCTTGAAGTGCTTCCTGCGGAGCTGGGGAAACTTCAGTGGAACTCACAACTGGATGAGAAGAGACAGGAGGAGAATTGTGGTCATCATGTGACTAGGTAGTGAGATCGTTTAGAACTTGAGATGGATTAAAAAATGCTAGAGGGTGTTATTCACATGGTGGAGCAGTAGGAGTGGACACTAAATCTTGAGAAGGTGAATCAGGGAGCACTTCTGATGATGACCGAAGAGAAGGCGTGACATCATGACCAGTAAAGGAAGGATCATCAAGAGTATCAGTGGAAGCCCCACCTATTGCTGGGACTTGCTCCAATCCTATGTCTATACAATATATATAATATATATGTATGTATATATTTTTTTAATATTATATTTGTTTACTTATTTCTTACTTCTTCTCAAAGCACATTTCATTTTCCTCATTTCTGTGGCTGCACTAATAGCCCTCTTCCTTTTCCTGGAAGGCATGATTATAGTTTGCTGTTGAAGCTGGTGGTAACAACAACACGGTCAAAGCTAACCCACCAGTAGGCTACTGAGGTTAGGGACTCTCGAGATTGTTGCCCGCTTTGCGCGCTAATATATCAAGCGGTGGTTATGCTTGCGAGATGCATGCGGAGCCAGGTGAGGGTGGTAGATTTTCGTGGTTGATAGCACTTAACACTTCCCACAGCCTTACCAACGGTTGCTATGGGTCTCCTCCCTTAAAGGGTTATATCTTTGTTCTGAGTAAGCTCATACCTAAATGAACAGTTAATTTTCAGTAATATCCAAAATCACAGTGTCACAGAAAGACAGACAAACTGACAGGATGACTACTATAACCTTCTCGCGCATGCGCACTGACAGTTAATAACTAGTTGGTAATGATGGATCAGCAGAATGATAGTAAAGGAATCTTTCATAAAATAGTAAGACTGTAGCATAGCAATATCTCTTAAGGGTGCAGTACCACCGGAACCTGCGGTAATTAAGCAATTCAGTAGAATACCACAAAACCCGCCCGTAAGTCGATCCAATTTACTCTCCGCGAACTGACTATTGTACGCGACTCGCGCACAATTTGAACACGCACCAATTAACTGTACCAGACAATTTACCACAAAGAGCTTTCACCTCAAAGGACTACCAGTACTGTAGGGCAGAAGCAGCAGTGCAGATAATTAATATTTGTTCACTTTCTAAATATTACTAAACAATATTATAAATCATAACTCCATAGTAGCAGGGCCATAATCAAATACAATATGAAATGAACAAAATCAAAGGTTCTGAAGTATGCAATACTATCAAGGGGATCCAAGGAGCTGTGCATTCTCATTGACCTCTCTACTGGAGTGCCATGTCCTCTCTTCTAAATAACCAGGATGTATGTAGTATTCTTCCCTTCAGGAGGCATGACTTCTTAGGAGAGCCGAAGGTCTACTATTCTCTCCTCTGGAGAACAAGGAAGCCATGTCTTCTGCTCTGCACTTTTGTTGTGAACCTGCCAGTTGTACCCTAGAACCAAGGAGTTGTGCCTTCTCATAATCGGATCTCATCTATTTCTATGAAGAGCATGCCAGCACCTTTCCTCCTGTTGAGGTAGATCAAAGTACTATAATCTAAACTTTGATTCTGGTCTTATTTTAAATAAATCAATAAAATAATAATTGATAATAAACAGCCTAATTGATAAATATATATTATTGTAGAAAGAAAATAACATTGTCAATAAAAGTAATAATTCACATTTTCTTTTAACAAATAGCACCAAAAATTCCTGAGAAGTTGAAGTTAACACACTGAAACTGCTTCTAACTTCTACCCGCTACACCAACCTTCTATCAAGCTCTCCAAAGATACCAAAGCAGATGCTTCCTTCAAGTCGCAGCTAGGAGCCGTGATATATCTATTCTAAACGAGTGACTCCAGGCCCCATTAATACGCCGCCGCTTCTTCATTGTCTAGGACCCTCCAGTAATTTCCAGAAGTCTTGTACTCTTCCCCGCAGGGCTCACTCGCACAGTAACTCTTCTTTTGTGTTTGCTTACCAGTTCTAATTAGAGCCGCCACCACCCGGAATTTTGCCCACAATAAATTGCGCGCTCAGAGTTGGGGGGCGGAGTTGAAGAATCAAATGAATACGAATCAATAGTTAGCTTCGTACCTAAAAATCGATATTCAGAAGTACTGGATGACCAGAATGAACTCATATTTTGTACACGGGGTACACTCCACATCTAAAAAAACATAACAACGAGTTTTTTCTTTTAAATAGGATACAAAAATAAAAATAAAAAAATATATAAAAAAAAGGAAAACAAATACTAATATCAAAAATACGGCGTTGTTAAGTTGTGGGGAAGCCCCTAGGCTACCGCTGGAAAAAAAAATCGACTTCGTAACTGCACTGGTCACCCCTGAATATCGCTGAATAGCCTTAAGGTTTGTACCGTTGTTTCTCAGTTCCTGGTCGGTCTTTTTTCTTGAAACTTGGTTTATAAGAGCTGTCTGTTGGTGTCTGTTTCAACTGCAACAACAAAGTAAGCGTACATTGAACAGGCAACGAGCAATAAATACATAGCATAACTCCTCCATCTGCGGTTTAGCGCTGCGGTTTCAAGTGGTACTGCACCCTTAATACACAAAAAAATAGAAAACTCAGAAGCCCAGTTCCTGTCATCCTTGATAACAAATACTTATAAAATGTTTCACCATTAATTCAAAATACTTTATCAAATCTCAGTCCAGGGCTCATCACATCATACATAATTTTTTTTCATTAAGAAAATCTAACCGTAGGGAGTTAGGTTGACAATTAATGGGTAAGGCATTTGTGATTACTCTAAGAATTCCAGTGTTTTTTTTTTCTCAACAGTAAAAAAAAAAATAATAAAAATTATAATGATCCCAACTAGTTGTGCATAGGTTCCTGTAACTTAACTAAAAACAAAGTACATTAACATACCTGTGTCAGCACATATAGAGCAAGATGTCCGAAGGAGAACATGTCAAGAGATGGTCCATATCTGTGAGTCTCAGTGAGGGCCTCTGGTGGCATGTACACTAAGGTCCCTGGAAGTTTAGACATGGTTCGAGCTAGTCGAGCTGGCCTCAGATCCAGTATACGAGAATTCCCCATGTCTGTGATCTTGGCTGTCAGAGATGAGGTGAGTAGAACATTTCTTGCTGTTAGGTCTCTGTGGACTATTGGTGAAGGCCTACCATGTAGGTACACTAGTCCACTGCATGTGTCGGTGAGAATAGAGACCTTGACTGGAAGTAGAATATTAGGGGCACACTCCAGGAGGTCGTCCACACTCATTTCTAGTCTCTCCATAACCAGTAGAGGTAGTTCTGATCCCTCAAGGAAACACAGACCAAGGAACTGTGTTATGTTAGGATGTCGGAGACCTGCCATGAGTTGACATTCTCGTTGATATTTCTCGATAGTATTTCGAACTCCCTCATTTAAAGGGTCCAATAAAAGGTCATGCATGCGTTTGGCTGCACAGGAGACCTTGTTGTATTCCACCTGCAAAAAAACAGTAATACTGCGTTTCAAAATGAAGCAGTTGTAATATAACATAGAGTAAGAATAATTAAATTAAAATTAAAAAGATCACGTTGGTTAGATATGAAGTGTAGAAAATACAAAGCTTTCCTAAAGATCATGTGACTTGCATAATTTATTTGGCAAGCAGTTATTTTAACTACATAATTATCAATAATTTTGCCTCAACTTAAAACCAACTATGGTGAATGTTTGATGGGTGTAACTTCCTCAAACTTAAGATTGAAGGATAAGGTGAATGTTGGGGCCTCAATAAGGCTTAATTAGGTCAACCAGTTGCAAACTATATCCTGTTAGGAACAAACAATATACAACACATAAACATTACACAGACCAGTGAGATGACATAGATCCGGTGATACACATGGGTATGAATATGATTAACACTTACAGTCTCAAACAAGTGAATTTTACACAATGTCTGCAAATTACTAGGTATGTTTGTTTAATGAGGAAAGGGATGAACAGGCACAGTACTTATTCACAGCTGGTGCATGGAGTATAGACTGTAGTTTATGGTTTTGGCTAATGGCATTCATAAGAGATAATTATATTCATAGTGGCGTGATGGCTTGTCAATACATCCAAATAAGGTCTAGAACAATGAGTAAGGTACACATCGTGTTCAGGCCAAAGGCCTTCAGAGACTTGAATTTAACTATTCATATTCACTCGTCATTTTCTTGTTTACTAGGAGAAAGCACCTACCAGGAAGGAAGACTGGAAGTGGATCTCATCTCAAGAAATACCCCCATCACCATTTTAGACTTCACGGCAGTTCTGCACATCTACCGCCGTAGTTTAGAAGCCAATATTTTGTATATCATTTTCTTACCCTTGCGTGTATGCCATAATGTTGAGTTTTTGTTGAATTCTATTTTACTTATCTATTTACTCACCTTACCATGTGAACTATTGCTTGATAATTTCTAAAAAATTCCGTATATTAAAAATATCTCAATGTTAAAAGGTCGACCCCTTCTGGCCCTTAATCCTGGCAAAGTTTGAACCATAGCAGTTCGTCCATTCCTGAGCAGTACCCAAGAGAAAAATCTGGATCCATTACTGTAGAGCACGAGGATTTTCAATTATAAGTTGACTCCCGCTCCACCCTAACTCTACGCAAATAGTTGTGGGTGAGGCGCAGCTGCATTTCACCGGGCACTAATTTGTTAACATGAGACTATTCAGCTGGAGTGCACTATAAAGGAGCCCAGGCATTGCTATGTGCCAGCACTCTTAAGTTGTTGTAGCTTTAGCTGCCAGACTACTGGGCTGTGACAAGTTAAAACATTAGCTGGTAGAGGTGATCTGACCTTTAGTGGCCAGTAAAGCAGAGATGTAGTTGGAAAATTTCCAACAGGATATAGCAATAACTTCTGCTTTGTTTCTCTCCCTTTACTGGTTGTGAGAAATCTTACCCAAGCCAATGCAATATTAGCCATTAGTAGTTTGCTAACATTAATTCACTGCCAAGAAACAGTTTTGTTCTTACTCTAAAATCCAATATTCAATAGTCAAGTCACTAAAAGAATACAATGTAATGCTCTATCTATACTAGACCTCAGGCACAACAGAGCATTTAGCATGGAGGGTACTTTGGAAGTGCGACAAACTTAACCGTTGGTTTCTCGATCCTAATCATCCTTGGAAATCTGATTGCTCCTTGAATTCCTTTGTCCAAAGTCAAGTCACAAAGAGAATACCACAAAAGTATTATGCTGGCATGTCCATTAAACAAGTATACATAAAATTGTTGAGTGTTGCTAAACAATAGCACAAACAAACTTATTTAACTAACAAATAATTCGCAGCTAGCATTCAAATTTAAATTACAGACAGACCAGCTCGCTCGCCATTTGTGCTCAAGCACATCACTAGTTATTAATTATCTCCTTAGCTGGTAAGACACACAAACATAGCTTGCAAACTTTCTTCCCAATTTCTGGCAATAGAAAAATATTTCTGGCTTACTTCCTCTACAGAGCCATACGATCCACGTCCTAGGGTCTTCCCTGTAGTTACAACTTTATCCAAGAAATACTGCTGCAAATGAGGATCACTCCTAAAGCTTCTGGACCACCCGCGAGAACCGCCTGTAGCTATTGTTCAGTTAATCGTCAAAATACCACGCCCTCAACAGTATCGCACTCGCCAAAATATCACGCCCTCCACAGTACCGCACTCGCCAAATTACCACGCCTTACAATGCCTTTTAAGAGTGCGATCATGTCAAGTAGTTTTCCCTATTCTGCAGCTATAGAGAAATTAGTGTCAATCTCCTTTGTTTGAAGGGGCCAAATTGGCACTCTGTAAAAACGTGCATGCAATACTTTGAGCCTGAAACCATAGCAACTATTTTATTGCCATTTCTACGTAGCTAATGTCCCACCCTATCGGCTCCTTTTCGAAAAAATCTGCTTAATAGTCGGGACTCATCATTAGTTTGTGCTTCCAGCGTTCAACCGAAGGGGATAGAAGTCTTCGGGCTTTTCAAACAGGCACTTATAGAGTTGATTGAAACTAGACAACTGGACGAGCCCATCACCTACAAATTAGAAGCATCAGTCATTGAATGGGAACAGATTAGAAGACCTATGTTGGCCAGTTGTGGATAGGAAATGGTATGTATGTTGTAGTCAATACCATTATTATTCCATGTGCAGCACCAAAAATTAAAATATTCATATCAGGAAATGGAAATAATTACTGACCTTCAACATTTCTTAAAAATTGGAGCTAACAAAATATGACTGGTGTACAATTAAATGACCCAAAGTTGGGACAAAAGTAGGTACTCTATACCCAAAAGATTGCTGGATATTTCTTTTGCTGTTCTGCTGTTCACCTTGGCTGAACAATGTGATAAGGTCAAGGTCACCATGTTCATTATATTTAACTAAGCACCTCAATAAGATATACAAATATTAATTGGTATATATATGGAACAAGGAAGAAAATGACATCACTGAAATGTGGTTTTATCATAAGAGCGGTTCTGTAATTGGAATGGGTACAGTAATCATGCCTACTTGTTGAAATTTTCAATGTCGTGCTCTCTGTGGAGATTCTATAATATGCTAACCACCTTCCTAAGTACACTCTGTTAAAAAATTGTACCAGAGCTCTAATAGTTATAGCATTGCATTGTATGTTCTAAGTGACTGGATTATTAGGTAATGAACTTTCAAGTATTAAATATTTTATGTAAGGCACATAGCTATGACAAATGGTGCATGGCAAATGGTGCATGAGCATTTTAACTTATCACCACCACCACCACTAAAAGAGTAGAATATTAATTCCGCTAAGTTTGTAAGACTTAACTATGAACGTCTCTCCTATTCTTTCTCCACAGCTCTCTGTTGTTGTTGTTTTCCAGTCATTGTTTCGAAATTGTTTGAAAATTAAGAAATTTAACAATTGCACTAACGTACAAATTATGGAAATGAGAAAGGTCACTTTCCCAATGTAATTACTAGTTTCTTTTTTATATTTTTTCGTGTTCTGCTTTTGCAATCCTAATTTTTTATTCTAAGTTGGCACTGTAATCATTATACATATTATATATAATATATATATAATTGTATGTATATACACGAGAAGTTTTATTGATTGCAAGACAAAGCACCTGGGATTTACCATAATTTTTCAGTTAGCACAAGAAAAAATAAAACAGCATCGTGAAACATTTAGATGGATGGCTTTGGTGAGACAGTTTGTTAGTATTTGGTGTAGTAAAGAAAACGAGTGCAGTAAAGAAAAACCAGATTAAGGGTTGGGGCCTTTTATGAATAGTGTGCGATTGGATGAGCTTTAGGGTCTCAAGACACTTTTGGAATATGTTGTATGTAGCTGTACTGAAGATTATCTTCAAGGCATTTTCCATAGGCACAAAGGACTTAGTTCCAAATATTGCACATCTTATAGCAGAGCTTGAGTTGAACTAGGGTTTCATGTAAAATTTGAGTGGGAGTGATGAACAGTTACAAGACTATGCTTTAATGTTACTGCAATTGTCATTGTGTTATCAACCCTCAGCGTGCATGACTGCGAGGCAATTTAAAGCTGAGTTATGAGGAAATATGAAACTTCAGCTCTGTGTATGTCTTAGCTTTTGTGGGTTATGCCCCCTATTATTGTTACATCATAATCACGTGAGCATGTAATTAATTGGCAGCTTGCTTTATGCTCCTGTGAAGTTAGCAGAGTTGTCTCTTATGAAGACATAGCTATACCATTATCATTGCTTGAGATATATTGATGCCTGATTAGAGTATTCAATTAATTATTCTTTTACTCTTCTTATTTCTCTCTATATAGCCAACTTTTCCTTATGGTTCCCCCCCCCCCCCTATTCGTTATGGTGCTAATAACTTTTTTTTATATATGGGATATTATTTCCTTGTTCTTGTTTTGTTTTTTGTTTATTTGTTTTTGTTTGTTTTTTCTTTTGTACTCTTTTAAGTTTCTGGAATTTATTCTACAGAGTTTTCAGGAATGTTGGTCACAAAACTGGCAGCAGTTATTTTCCACTTGTCGTGAAATAAGTCTTCGGTTACGACCATTCATTCACAAACTCTGAATGACTTTGAATTTGTGGGTGTGTTGACTACAATTTTAGTTTACTTTTTCATTTATGCCAAGAGAGAGTTTTTAGTAAAATACTTAGAGCTGATTGCATCGGAAGCCATAGAAACCGTTAAACAGTATCTTTCTAAATATTACACCTAATGGGTCATTATGCATAATTCCGAATAATACCAGCTCATCTCATTGTTCAGGCAGAAAGTATATAAGAAGTAAACAGGACTTGGATGAAGTGTGTAGATGTGACAGGAACCAGAGATTGGATGGTGATGGAGAACACATCAAGCATTTTCTTAACCCAAAGTTCAATAGATCATCTGAACTTATTGTATGTTGTTTTATGTCAAATAATATACAAACAACTTCAAATTGCATTCATGTTTTGGGGTTGAAGCAGTTGAACGTACAAAGTCATGCAGCGACTTGTTAAGCCGAGGTTGTAAGGCTGAGTTCTATCCTGCAGTAAAATAAAGCTAGCAAACGTTAGCTGTCACAGACCCCAACAGAACTCCCTACACTTTTCTTCTAATAATAATAATACTCTGAATGCACACCACAGTTATGTACAGGAATGAGTGTGATTGTGGAATGCACAACAATGTTCAAGATAAGTGGGGACTGTCAGACATACACATAACATACACAACTCGGGAGCAGAGAGAGAGCTCATATCTCGTGAGGGTGAACTTGAACATTCATGAAACCCCAGGTTATGCACAATATACATTTAGAATGTAACAGTCACTTGGATATACACTGCTGTACATTAGATAGAGTTCCTGAGTATACCATTGTGTATACATTTAGTTATATACTGATATGTATGTATGTTATTTGCATGGATACGTTTATGATCCAGATGTCTCCCTCCAGAATGAGAGAAAGTTTAGGCCAATTATTCCAAATTTCCATTGCCACAGGCTAGAGAAGTTTAGGAGTTAAGTGAACATGTTTCTCAAACTTTTACTTCTCTGCATGTGCAGTCACACAGTAAACTCCAGCAGTAGCTTGACTCCAGTTTTACCTTAACTCTGCAAAAAGTGGCATAGGCATCTGGACAATAAATGGAGCAACCAAACTACCAGAGTACCTACTTTCTTTTCCTGTTTTAGGCCTGGGGGGTAATTCAAGCAACCCAGTGGTCACAGTTGTCAGCTCATCGTATATTTATTGTATTGAGAAAGTGTTTTGAACTCTATTATCTAGTAAGCTATATTCTGATTTAAAAGCTGTTAAACTAGTATTATTTCCTCTTGTTCAGTTCTTTTGACTTTACCTCGTGAAGGTTGAGCCTTTGTTTTTACCTCTGAACCTAAAATTGCTCACAATTGAGTGTTCGCTTACTGGCAATCCAATGTGTATAGACCGTATCGAAATTATCATTATGAACTTGAGCACTTACCTGCAGAAAATGTTCACAACAGACGATAATTACTTTTCAGCAATTCATACAACAGTGAGTATGCTTAGATTGGCAAAGTACAAAAGAATTGCAAAAGGCGACTAAAAAATGAGTAAAATTGACAAAGGAAGAGGGTTTCAATGATATTGTATTCATGTATTAAAATATTTTTTAAATTATAAGCCTCATTTAAATAGAAGGAAAAAAAGACGTATTTGGTGGTTTGCATACTAATTGAATCAAAAGTAGTATCTTCCACAACCACATAGCAGGATAAGTTACACAAACACAAGATGTGTTGGTGTGTATCTACGCAGCCTGCTATCTTCTATTGACTATTTCATCATTAGTGTGTTGCGATGTGTGCATTTCTCACCTCAGATATTGGTCATGAATTCTGACATCATCCAGTCGTTAACTTATCACATTTTTGCCACGATGCAACTCTTATTGTTGAATGTTTCACCAAAACAGTTGATGTTGTTGGACCCCTAGTAAATTCTAAACGTGGATACAGGTTCTTTCTTACTGCAATTAACTTTGCAATAATAGTTTTGTTTTTGCTTATCCAATGTGGTATATATATATATATCTAAAGAAATGGCTATGAACTTGCTAAAATTGTTTTCTTTTACTGGCCCACCTTCTGCCATGTTATCTGATCAGGGATCTAATTATCTGTCTCGAGTTCTGCCTCAAATATACGTAAATTTTGCTATTTGTCATGTGCAAACTTCTCCTTATCACCCTGAGAGTAACAGTCAACTTGAAAGGCTCCATTCAACCCTCAAAAAGTGGTACAAGGAATAACCATCTCTAGCAAGCATGATTAGCAATTAGTATTAGACCTTGTTTTGTACTTCCTGAGAAAGTTGCCTCAATCCCATGGGTAACATCCCTTTTGAGTCATGCATTCATTGAGTCAATTCATCACAACATGTCAACAACCATTCATTCCTTGAAGTCTAAAATGAATGGTGCCAACTCCAATAAAAGGGTCGAAATTATTATAGTCAGACAGGCAAAAATTTTGACTCTATTTAATTATTATGAAGTGGGAGGATTAGTTATGTTTGTTGTCAGTTGGGAGGGTCCATAACTATGAGATTTTTATGAAATTGAATGATGTCAAATATAAAATTGTTTCTTGTAAAGGAAAATCCCATCCCAAAGTTATTCATTTGAACCATAATTAAAGAAGTTTCACGATAGTAACGATAGTAGTAACAATTCTATTCATCATTATTGTGATGATGGTTGATGGTACGTGATGACGCTGTTGATGTGCCATATCTGCCAGATTCATTGAAAGGTATTAAGCTACCTGAGCCCCAATGTAAAAACTAGACACGTTCTCTGAATTTGCCAAACAGTTTTTTTCTAATAAACCAGGTCTAACTTCAACTAACTACCTTTAATATTCGCGTTACCACTGATGTTGCAGTGTGGGGTCAGTCATAATGCTATACCCAAAGCTCTTGAGCCTTCCGATTGCTTGTATTATATTGGTCCTTGATTTTATTGAACCATTTTAGTCTGAGTGGAATAGCCTTCTTATACCTGTCCTGTAAACGGATGGAAGTATACATTTAGTGGGTGACTATAGCAAGCTGAATGAGGTCACAGTGCCTATTTTGTTTGTGATGCTATCTACTGAGGAAGTATGTGCAAAACTTGGTTAGGCTAAAATTTTGTCCACTGCTTTGCCAACCATGTTTCACTCATCAGTAAAACTTTAGTAAACTAATGATTCACTTCAGTTTTACCTGTGTTGTACTGGACAGTAAATCCTAGTAAAACATTAGTAAACTCTAAAACCGAAACACTTGAGCACGAATGTTGTACACATGTTTTACTACCTCTACACTGTCCAGTAAAACATGAGGTAAACTATAAGTATTCCAGTACACCTATGAGGTAAAATATTCAGTACACTTCAAATGCTCCAGCAGTTTATAAGATATTGATGTAGACTGTATTGTGTGACCTTGAATCATTTTCTACATCCTATGTTGATGATGTGGTTATTTTTTAAGATAGTTGGGAAACTAATCTAGTCCATTTGAGAACTATCCTTATTCGACTCAAAGAAAAATATTGAACTCTAAAGTCTGAGAAGTGGTATGTAAGGCTGTGCGACATTAGAATTGCTTGGGTTTGTGGTTGGTAATGGTCGATTGTCAATCCAGAGAGTTTTATGGAAGAGTTCAAGATATTACCTGACCAACAACTCAATCTCAACTTCGTTCATTCTTAGGATTATTAAATTAGTATCATAAATATATTCCTCAATTTTTTATTATTTCTGTAGCTCTCTCACATGTATGACAAAACCTTCACAACCTAAGCAATTGTGCAGGATGACAGAAACTGAGCATTCTATTCATTCTGTTATTGTTAGCATTTTTATGTATTTACTGTTTTGGTTGTACTGATGTGATAATGATATCTCTGAAGTGTTGAGTGATACCTCCACTCGTGGTTGGGGAAGAGCTTTTTGTTTCTTTAGGGAAGATATGCAGATGCCAGCAACTTTTTGTAGCAGACAGCTCCAGCCTTGAGACCAGATACTGTATCGCTGAGTTAAAAACCGTTGTTATGCTCACTTCCATTAAGAATTTTGCCTAAAATCATGTTGAATGGCAGTTCAAAATCCAGACGAACCATAAGGCCCCTTGCCTCATTCT
>WLWD01005926.1_pt1 | contig 54781 bp, 39 predicted proteins | sample 6712731 | NCBI WGS metagenome assembly WLWD01 (sample SAMN12718690, study PRJNA576275) | sponge metagenome | isolation source: marine sponge | host: Mycale hentscheli | place: New Zealand: South Island, Marlborough, Capsize Point | collected 2014-11-01 | reverse complement strand
TGTCACATACAATGCCAAAAACTATTTTTATATTACTTGCATGCTTGTTACTTAATTACAACTATAGCTGTTATGATTCAGCTTTTTTCTATATTTTGGTGATGCCCTTTTTGATATGGCTGAAACTATGACTATAATAAGACCAAATTTACAATAGAATTTAAATAGCTGGTCCAATTTTTAACTATATAATTTAGAAGATTTTGGTATGACAACATACTTGCTCTATGTGACTTTGATTTTGATGTGACTTTCATTTTGATTTCCCTTTACCGTTCCATTTATATGTATCTTTATGTATCGTGTGATTATCGTGAGTTTGCAGCGAGAATAATTATGTGTATTGGAAATACAGTCAATTTTAATATCATGGTAGCTAATAATTATCAGCCCAGCTTAGATTACTTTCAATTTTCTTAAACACAGGTAGGTTGAACCCTGCTAGACTCAACCTTTGATAACTTCTACCAATAACTCTACCATATTATTATTCATATGACTTCATGCAACTTTAACTTTTTCATAAACTTGTATAAATATGAAATGCAGTTGCTTTAATAAGCAGAACATTTCTGCTATAGTTCACTTATCCATTCTTTCATTAAAAAATAATTATCACTTCACAATTTCTTTCTCAGCCTTCTTTTACTCATTAGATGTATTTTCTCTCTTTCACAGGCTTTTTTAAACAATAAAGAATTTAAAATATTTGGTTGCCACCCAGGAATCTGAACCCAGGAATCGAATCCAGGACCGCTTGCTTAACGTTCAGGCGGCCCTGGGTTCTGGGTTTGATTCCAGGTGGCGACCAAATATTTTTAATTCTGTATTGTAGCTATTTGTGATACAACAACTTCTTTAGAAATAAATGCTGGTCCGTTGAAGCGTTAAAATCATCCAGGTATGAATGTTACTTATTTAGGAGGGGAGTTACCCTTAACCAGCCACAAAACCCCAGGGCCTGCTTTTAGCTATTTACATATTGAGATGCTATACTAGGTGCTTATTGAAGCTCAGATTACAGCATCCATTAACCTAGGAGCAACCCTACATATTAACAAGAGGATGAGAAGGACAAGCAACTGGTCTCACTAGGTTGAAATTTGTTATTTTGTCTGTAGTCAATATTTTATAATTGATGGTTTCTTCTAACTATAATATTGACACAGAATGTGTAATTTATTCTATTTTTTTGTTTGAAAATTGCCTTGTACCATAATAGTAAAGTCTTGTATCTTGTTCTAGCTACACCTTTTGTACTATGTACGTATATTTGACATGTACATCATATTCACGTAAACTTGACACCTTTGTATACTATCTGGTAAATGCCATGTAAACAATGAATCCTAGTAGATCATCTCATACTCCCATGTATTCTTGACACGTTTCATCGAGTATACTCCATGTAAACTATAGTTGTGATTTACTCAATATATTATATTCCCATGTAAATGGTAACAAGTTATAATATACTTATATACTCCTAATTACTATAAATAATTCTGGTTTTAATTTATTCATACAATTATAATCAGGAACACATCATAGACATATCAAGAGATCACAAATACAAAAATATCATGGATATTTTACCTATCTGAGAAATCACACATTCTGTACCAAACTAAATGTCATACATACTTAACTACAAGATCCTAAAATACATAATTAAACCAAATTCTTCATAAACTTAATTATTTACAAAACACATAGTCTGAAATTATGTGAAACATGTTTTCTAGAATATGATCAACTTCAATACTATGATGTACATTAGACATCATATTTTATGGATGCACAAGAGCTCTCCAGTGCTCAAGTCTTCGATGAAAAAAATGTATTTAAGAAGTGATATTCAAAATGTAAAAAATAGTCGTAGTTCTGCAGCTAATTAGCTAAATGAAGCTTGAGTCAAACTTACTAAACATGAAGGTTTCCATAGTTTATATCTGTGCATATGGGTCCTAGAGACAAGGGTTTTCAAACACAGGCAACAACTTAATTGGTGCTGGCAAAGTGTCACTTACTTAGCTTATAACTATGTTTGTGAAATACTGGGCCTCTGCATTGTATTATAGACAATAGAGTGCTTGACAATAGAGTGCTTGTCATTATTATCAGATCATGACCAACGTAGAGGTTGTAATGATTTCTATATAATATGGCTGACTGCTATTGACCAGAGCAATGCAACATGGCTTACACAAACCACACCCGATTCAGGAAATAAGATTATAGGAAATAAGATTATAGGAAGCTAGAAGGATTATAGGAAATAAGACTATAGGAAGCTAGAAGGAAGTAAAATCGGGCAAAATGAAGTCCAAATATTAAAGAACTAATTGACATAAAAATCTGTGATATTTGGACACCAATTGTACACTTTCAACAAGAAAAAAGTTTTACCACCCATTATTCCTTTAATAATGTAGTATGAACTAGTAGTGATAGTGTGGTTGTATGAATTTTCTAAATGAAACCAAAATATGTTGTATGATATAAATGAGAGATGATAACACTACCCTACCATTTTGATGCTGTTTCAAAATGGGACCTAATGACCATCTTGACTGAACAAACATCATGTTTTGTTTGTCCTCTTCAACTTATAAAAGCTGAGTTTCAATTAACACCTGGCATCTCAGTATGCTTAACAAAGCAGCACCATTGTCATTGTGTGGAGCGATATAACTGTTCCTTGGATTTGTGTTAGCATCTAATATGAAATTGCTTGAAAAGTCAATTTGTAAACAGTTTCTTAAGTTACTAATAAGAATATAATTGAAAGACACACTTTGTTAAGTTACCTTGCTGATGGTTAGTTTTCACTATATCAAGTCACAGGGTAGAAGCTTCAAGGTACTAGCTACACTAAAAGTTTGTGTTTCTACTAATACACTCTCTCTTATGCAACTTACTTTCACTTTAAGCCTTTCACTACGAATTCAGTGGCTGATCCAGAAAACATTTATAGTAGCTTGGGTAAAATTTGCTTGAAGTTGGTGCCCATGTAGCTACCAGGTCAAAGCAGAGAATGCTGCTGCTCAAGTCAATCTAGGTTTATTATGTGTTAAAAATAATCTGACTACTCCGTGATCATTCTCATGATTATTTTGTTTTGTTTACCACAAATTAAAATATAACTATAGCAATGATAACAGTGGCTAATAATTTTGTGAAAGTTTGAGATAGTTAGTGGGTTGCAGCAGTAGGATCAGCAGCCTTTGATATGTTCTTTTGGGGTGATGGGGACGTTTCTTACTGCAGGTGGGACAGTATTCACTAATGAATACTGTCCTAGAGGGACTATATTCACTAGTGAATAGTGTCCCAGGAGACACTTATGAGGGTGATAGAATTCACTACGACAACGGCACCGGAGAGAGAGAAATACCTTATTTTATAGTTTGTCACGTGCTGTTAGACTTCCCATTGGTAGTCGAACTTACTCCCCTTTAATGGCGCTGAGTACTTTTTTAGGGAATGTACAAAGTAAACGAAAAACAGTTGGTTTCCTCGGATCAGTTGGAATATCGTACAGCACCCGGTCGCTTTCAAATCGCGTTGAATTGCGTGATCAAAAATGCAGGGCTTAGCCCCGTTCACGGGAGCCGTAGCTGCAGATTGTACGCAAAACCATTCACCCCAAAAATACTACATCTTTGAAACGTAATTATTGGCGAGCGAGCGTAGCGAGCGAGACACTTACAGGGGTAAAAATGAAAAAATCGGGGATGTTTGTTGGCGAGCGAGCGAAGCGAGCGAGACACTATCAGGGGTAACTCAATCGAGATTTCGCTATATTTATTTATTTATTTATCTGTTTATGGGGTACGTGAGACCTCTGTTTTCGCCCGCGCTTCTAATTACGTAAGTTAGGTAAAGCGTTCACAGTTCCAGTATTTTTCAATTAACGAACGCGGAGAATCCTGCTGCAGACGCAACTTTGTTTCAACCAAAAAGTTTACAGCTACTCTCTTCTTGAAACAATTGTGAAGTCTTTGTCAAGCTGCGCTTCTTTGCCACTGCTTTCGAAGTTTATTCAGGTAATTCTGTTAGTTTAGTCTGGGATCAGAGACTTTAGATTCTCTGATGCTAACTGAGAATGGAAAGGGTTACACTGTGCACTACAGTTAGATGTAATTTCTGTCCTATTTTTCTGTAAAAAGAGTTTGCTCGCTCGCCATGCATTTGCGCTTTCCTCCAAAAAACACGGCTTTTTAGGCTTGACCCCAGTTTATTCTGAAACTACAGCATTAAGCAAGCCTTACATTATACTTAAGCTCCAAAGTGTGAGAAAATTCCTGCGAAAATGAAGAAACAAAAAGTTGATTCGCCTGGTTACTATGGCATTGAAGACCCTTTTCCAGACTTAATTTCAAAACTTCGCTGTTTTATGGGGGATACGGAGTGCCGGTTGTTGGTTGTCAAGAGCCGTTGGTAGTCAGAATGCCGTAGTATTAATGCTAAGGAAGCTACTACTTCTCGAGGGAAGCTAAGGTAAGTACGTAATTCCATATATGCAAAATTAACTCTGGCCTTTCATTTTTCTTGTCAACAGTGACTGGTAAATTCAAATAGTCAGATTGGCTCAAATTTGGTACTACAAAAGTTACCACTGCTGAAGAAAATGAGGTAGGAAAGTAATTTTGTATTTGTGTGCTATAATTGATTGTCTTTTGTTTTTGTAGGTGAGAGCTTGTCAAGAATTCAAGGTAATTCAGATGGTCAAAGTAACTTCAATTTGATACTACAGAAGTTATCAATACTCAAGAATGGTGTAAGTAGTATTTCCATATTTGTTTGCTAAAATTACAAATAATAACACTGGTTTATTTTTTATCGTAGCTGAGAGCTTGTTCAAGAGTTACTGGTAATTGAGATTATCAGAATGGTTGATGTTTGATACTACAAAAGTTACCATTAATCAGGTAAGAGAGTGATTTTGTATTTGTTTGCTGAAATCTAATGTCATAACTGCTATTATAGTGTTTGCATGAAGTAAGCTAAAAATAGTAACATTTTATGTTACCTAACTATCAAGCTCGCTCGCCATTTGTGCTCAAGCACACCACTAGTTTATTTATTTATCTGTTTATGGGGTACGCGAGACCTCTGTTTTCGCCCGCGCTTTTAATTACGTAAGTTAGGTAAAGCGTTCACAGTTCCAGTATTTTTCAATTAACGAGCTCTGAGAATCCTTAGTGGCGGTGGTAAGTCAATGCGCTCTTTGTCATGGTTATAAGCCGTGCGCAACAGTATTTACTTTAAAATACATTGTCCACTAGACTACTGCGAAGGTAAGTCTGTGTAGGTGCATGTCCAGTTGTGTCAAAGCATTGTGTGTTACAACCACTACTTAGCTAAAGAATATCACAAAGAAAACTTTTAAATAACGTGTATTGTTTTGTTGTTGTTGTTTTCCTTCCAAGCAGTTGCAGAGAGTTGTTACTATGGCACTGAAATCCTTTTACCCTGTATGCTAAATAAAAAAAACTGGACCTTATTTTCAGTAGCTTCAGTGTTAGAAGTCAAAATCATTCATATAAAAATAGTCTAGTATTTAGGCTCGCTTGCGATTTGTGCTCAAGCACACCACTAGTTTATTTGTATATATGTATGGACGTACGTAAGGCATTTTTGTACTTTGACCCTCACGTTTTTGTGTTAGTTCGGTTGTCGACCCCGTCCCAAATTGCACTAAACAGAATCCTCTGGTTTATCGATCAGTACCCGTATCACCCTAGAAATTGAATTGTTTACTGTTTTGAATTCTTTTGCGGGTGCAGTTCAAACTTGACAACTTAAGGGACTTCCATTTCTATTCGAGTTAGTGGCGGTGGTACGTCAATGCGCTCTTTGTCATGGTTATAAGCCGTGCGCACAGTATTTACCTGAAAATACATTGTCCACTAGACTACTGCGAAGGTAAGTCTGTGTAGGTGCATGTACAGCTGTGTCAAAGCATTGTGTGTTACAACCACTATTAGCTAAAGAATATCACAAAGAAAACTTTTAAATAACGTGTATTGTTTTGTTGTTATTGTTTTTTCTTTCAATTCAAGCAGTTGCAGAGAGTTGTTACTATGGCACTGAAATCCCTTTACCCTGTATGCTAAATTTAAAAACTGGACCTTATTTTCAGTAGCTTCAGTGTTAGAAGTCAATAAAAATAGTATAGCTTTTAGGCTCGCTCGCCATTTGTGCTCAAGCACACCACTAGTATTAGTTAACAAGTCAGTTATTTCGTGTTATAAATGCTACATATATAGTATTTTTCACTCGTTTTACCACGCACCGTATTTGATTTCGTCGCGTGCGAGGTCAGCTATTCAGTGCACATACAAACTGCTTGGTGGGTCGACTTATCGAGGACACTTAATTGGTGGATATGGGGGAAGTCTTACAAATATAAGCTTTGGTGAAGGAGATATGCTTTATCAAATGAGGCTATCAACAGATGGAGCATATCTGAACCATCTTGAACTTTACGTTAACAGAAGTGCCACATATTCTGAAAAGCTTGGCCGATATGGAACTCCAAAAAGTAGATCATTCAATATTGTTGGAGCCATCCTTGGGTTTTACGGTTATGCTGAACAGGATAGAAATGCTCCTCAGCCATGGTGCTCCAGTATTGGAGTATACACTCTTTAAACTTGAATAAAAAGAACTCTATTGGATAACGTTTTCTTGAACTGTTTTGATTAGTGACTTTGGTAGAGCTAGATGAATAACACAGTAGTATTGTAACTAAGATAGTTTATTATACAGTATAGTAATCATAGAGGTAGTAGAATGAGCTATAACAAATTATGTATTATAATGTTTTACTTTTTGTCCTTAAAAATTGAACTGGTTGTGTTAGTGTAGAAACAATACATCATGTGAGTATTTTAATATCTGAACAATACTATTTGGGAATTAAACTGGTTTTTATGACAGGATATGAAATATCCTGAATATTAGCAGCACAAACTTTACCTCCCACATATTTTTGCCAATTAATAAATAAATATTATTCATTTGACACAGGAGAACATCACGAGTCTGTGGGTTTAGTATTTACACAAGTGACAAAGGCATGAGTTTAGGCTAATCAAATGAGTGATATTCTCCATATCGAATGAATAATAAATTAATTGTGTACAAAGCATAATGGACAATCCCATAACATTGGGGACATTATAACCCAATGTTAATAGCCCAATGTGTAATAACCCAATTTAACAACTAAGAACTCGGGTGATATGGGAATACACTGCCCAGAGAAAATTCTTGTTTACTTTAATGCATTTTCCATTGGGCAACCATTATTTGACACAGTTCAGTACATAATAAGCACAAATAACTTTGACATAACAAATGCATTTCAGAGTAATTACTGGTGGAGATTTTAAAATCAATGGCAAATAAAAGCATAAATTTTGAGAATTAAGTAAGATTAGATTTTAGTCAATTTCCTTTTCACCAGAATCAAGGTGATCCATACAACCCAATCTAGCTGTGTTAAAATATAATGATGATATAAAAATAATAGAACAGACATTACTTTATACATTGTTCACGCTTTCTGCAGTAACATAATAAATTATGTACACAATAATTGAGTAGCTATAGCTTTATTATTTCAACATTTGTGTTTTTCATTTTCGTAATGGTAATATGCCACATGCCACAGTTATTTATGGTACTGGCATAATGGCCAACATTAAAGTGTACAGTACATACATGAGTTGTATTGCTCATAGGGTAGTAAGGAGTCGCTGTATTGCATAGGTAAGGGGCCTCTCTTGTTCATAAGGTATATAATGTGGTCTCTATTGTTTATAGGGTATGGGGTCACTCTATTGCTCATGGAGTAAGGAGTCGATCTATTGCTCATAGGGTAAGGGGTTACTCTTGCTGGTAGAGTATGAGGTAACTCTTATTGTTCGTAGGATAAGGGGTCACTTTATTACTACTGGGTTTAGGGTCACTCTATTGCTCATAAAGTTAATTGGCGTTTTGTTGCTCATAGAATCATAGGTATCACCCAATCTGGTTACTCCGTCCCCAAGTATACTGATTTGTCCTAAAAGTGAAGCTAGCTGCTGACGTGATACCTGTTTAAGCAAATTAAACTTTGTACAGATGACAATTAGCTACATTCATTACATTCAATTACTTATAACACTGCTTTAAATCAATGTTTACTGAGGAATTATATTTATACTATGAAAAACAAAAACGAAAACAAGGCTACCTTCATAATTGTCAAAATTGAACTCCCATTTGTGTGTGTAGTCCACATTATTATTATAAAAGGCCTGGATTCCCAAAGCCAATTTGGTAAAGTTGTCACTTATCATTAGTTTTAACACTTTAGGGTTAATTATCAAAAATGCGTAAGAGTATGAAATCAAATACTCAATGGGTGAAAGAAATAGGGTTCGTTATTGTCTTGGCCATGCCTAGAGTGGAGCTGGACTCTTGTCAATCACCCATTCCCACATTAGCCTTACCAGAGGCTTTACACCCTCTGGTAAAGATTACCAAACTTCCTTTTCCTCCTCCCACTTTCAACCCACTCTAAGTTTTGTCTCACCCTTTCCTACATAATTATCTGTAATCACCCACTTTACAATTGCTTGCTTCCTATCAGTCCAATTGAGTTGCTGCGAGTGCTTATGCCAGACCTTAGCATTGCTTTAACTTAGCTACCTGTTGATTGTTAGTTAGTTAGCATGGTCCTTCGAACTGCTATTTGCTCGAGACTATTACCCAAAGGTGTAGATTTATGTCCCACTCCTTTTCAATTATAATGCCTTTTGAATAAAGGATTACTCTAGTCTTCTTGGTTAAGCAATCATACTAAAAGGTAACTCTAATGCCCATGGGGCTAGAGTTCTGTAATGCTCATAAGTAGGAGGTTTCTGATGTTAATGCATTGGTTAAGGGGTCTTGCTCATAGCTTGAGGGGTTTCTAAGCCTCATAAGGTAAGGTTTGTCTAAGCCTCATAGGTAAGGTTACTCTAAGCTTCATAGATAAAGTTAATAAATAAATAAAAAGTTCTCTAAGTTTTGTAGGTAAGTGGTCGCTAAGCGTCCTAGGTAATAGTTCCTTAAGCTTTTATAACATAGTTGCCAGATAAAGAAAACTGGGAAAAGACCACACCCCAACCATATCCGCCATGAATATCATTAATTTTCAATAAATATGATTAATTATTGATGAAGTGACTTGTAGGTAGCTCTCTTGTACTTAACAAGGAGCTCTCCAGTTAATATGGTGTCATAACAACAGGTATCACAATTAAATTTAAATGGCATTAAGCTAACTATGGTTGTGTGATCCAGTTTGGATCTTTGGTCGGTGTGTATTTTCCTCAAGACTGAAAATCCTCTTTCGCTGTCTGCATTAGAGGAAGGAATTGACAGCAGCCCAGCCATGAGCTTGAAGAGTAAAGGAAAGTGTTCCTTGTCATCAAGAGTATTCATTTGGCCAACTTTCCACCAGAAGGATCCGGCATAAGCCTTCTCTATCTTCTCAGCAGCATGATGGGGGTTAAAGAGGGGTTCATAAGCTCTGTAAGTGCTGATAAGAGGTGTAAGATCTTGGGGAGAAAGAAAGAAGTCTGTAACTCCTGCTTGAGACAAATCAAGACTCTTGGAGTCAGCCAGTTGAAGCTGAGGGAACTTCTTCGCTAACTTCACCACAGTGCTAACTGAGTAGGATGAAGTCTTCTCTGGTTGAAGGATGCCCAAATCTTTCAAGAGAGTGTCACCAAAAGGTAACTTCTTCAGTAGTTTTTTATGGTGGCCAGATAAAACTTCCTCACTGAAGAAAAGAATGGTTTTGTATCATGCTCTTCTTCGACTTCAGCTAAGACTGCCCAAGTGCTGTCACCTATCCCTAAGTTCTCATCAGACAGCTGGCTACTCTCACCTAAGTCAAGCTGCTTAAGGTTATCTCCTGCTTTCAAAATAGTGTCATTGGTCAAAACATTAGCTGCATACAACCTAACAAGACAACTCATCTCACAATAGAGCTCACAAGTGGTGTTTTCTGTGGACATCTGAAAAAACATATTAAATCGATCCATCATGGAAGAACATAGAGCAAAAAGTGAAGGATTGGTTTAAAGTCTCTCTATGATACTAAATATCTTACTACTTTCTTCATTGCAACTCAAGAAATAAGAGATCAAACCTTGTTATTGCTTCAGGTACCTGTCTACACATCGAAGTAGACTCAACCAGCATGTGGGACAGTGATTCAAGATAGCACCAGGATCAGAAGGAAACAATGATCGCCACAGGTCATCAAACTCCTGATGCCTCTTACTGCTGTGGTAGAAGTGATAATAGATATCTACAAAAAGCTGATCTATGTCAATAGAAAGCTCCTCTAAACCAGCTTTAATACAGAGGTTTGCTAGATGACATGTGCACCCGACATCATACAATGTGGGAATTTCATTCTTGATCATCTTTTGTACCCCAGACCTGGCCTCCTTCAATAACATTAGTGGGGTCAGACATGAAGGCCACTGCAGCTGAAATATCTAGGCCATATATGCTTGTTCAAGGACTCTTTCAAAGCTTGGAATAAGTTTGGGGCATCTCCGATGTTTACCACCAGCATATCAAGAAATCTGGTTCGGATGTCACCAACTTCAGGGTCAAGAACTCTGACAAGAATTATGCTAATAGTCCACCTTATCATTGGATTCATCCATAAGAATGGAAAAAGGATGTCGTACGGGCTAGTGGCACCCGCACAGTGTCCCACCTCAAATGAAGGACCAGGATGTCTGATGCCTCTGAGGCTTAGTTAAAATACTACACAGCCACTGGCATGAGCTTGCAGCCTTGTAGCAAAACTAAAAGCGCCTACTCCCTAACTAAAGTAGCCAGAGTTTGGTTAATCAGACAACAACTAATAAATGACCACAGTGGAACTAAATACACAGGAACCAAAGGCGGAAGCCAGTGGCTAAGGTGACTATGAATATAATTAAGGGTTGGTAAGGGATACATACATAAAGGATGACAAATGAGCTAATTCAGACAAGCTGATGATAAGTGGTTAGTGTTCAAGTCCTACTTGATTTGTCTGTGACTGAGTCCCAGACAGATGTGATAAGTTGTTGACTATCTTTTGGTAATAATAATAAGCTAAGGCCGGCAGTGGTTTTAGTGCAATCACAAGCAAATTTCTAGCAATTGGGGTCTGGCAACACACTCTAATGATCATGTCAATATTACTCCTTTTTTTGTTGTAAAGGATTAAGTTGCATGGAGTTAAATTCATTGTTCTTGTGTACATGCTGTTGTTGAGACTCTTACAGCAAATATTCTGAAGAGAACAATACTTAGTCTGAATACAGAAATTTACATTTTTAAGGCTTAAATTGGTGTATAGCTATAGCTCTACATGAACATCAAGTTTGTTAAGAGTTGTTGTTAAGAGTAACGATGCAATTTTGCCTCACAGTTTCCTTGTTGAACAAGGAATTAGACTAATGCTCTTATAGGGAATAAGGGAGCACATTAATGAAATTGGATAAGGAATCACAGTAAGGCTTATTATGTGAGGACTCAAGGATCACTTTAAAACAAAGAGCGTAGAAATCTCTAGTACCTATAGGGTAAGGGGTCATTAATAATGATTAGGTTAAGAATCATTAATGCTCATGGAGCAAGGGGTTGCTCATTTTTATATTCATCATAACGCTAGATGTTAGTCTAATGCTCATGATGTAGTGGTCAATCTAATCCTGATCTAGAACTGTGAATGATTATAGGGTAATCATTGCTCTTATGGTAAAAGATATTATGTCAATTTTCTATGATGCATATCTTATATTAATAATAAATCACTTCAGCTTATTTATGGTAGAAATGGGCCATATATGTGTGATAGTACTTAGGAAAAGAGACCAATAAAAATGAAAAAAGGGAAAAAAGACCAATAAAAGATGAAATATGAAATATTTATACCATGAGCTCAATCTCTGCAGTATTTTGATACCAATGACTTCGCTAGGCACTGTATAGGTCACTAAATAGGGTGCAATCTGAGCATCCAAATAGAAGACAATACAAGAAAGCAGGATTTAGTGGCCTCTCCTTAACAATTTTGATTTATTTAATTAGTCCCTTATCCTATACAATATTATGTATAGGATACAGATATGTATAGATTACCAGTTATGTCATATTGTATTTGAGCCCATTTATTTTATTAAATATTATTGTTGTTGTTGTTTGTTGTTGTCATTATCTTTTGTTTTTTTTAGTCTGAAACTCTAAAAACTTACAAGATGTCAATGGATGCTGATGATGATTTCTCTGGATTTACTTCGGAGAAAAGTAAGCTGAAATTTTTTTTTTATGTTCAGCATCATTGTGACCGGTTTTGGGAAAATCGGCCTAAACGCGGCAAACAATTTTTTTCAGTATCCCCGGGTAAAGTCATATGGGTCGATTTTTTTAGAAAATTTTTTTATGGCAGAAATGGATAGTTACCAGTTAGCTCTAGCTTAAGACGCAGTTGTAAGCTCTGGCGTGCTCTAGAACTCACACTAGGAGGCTAGAAACACTAGCCGGTTGGACTCGTGTACGGAGAGTTGCTAAGAAATTATTGGCGGGCTTTTCACTAACAGCCGGGAAAAAACTGTAGCTAACTAATTCACTTACTATTCTACATAATTCACGTACTCACGCAATTCTCGCCATCATAGTTTCTTAAGGAGCCCTGCATTAAGCCTTTTAGACTTCTTTCAATCCGCCTGTAACCGGTTTATTCCATAGTGTCCCGGAGACACGCAGTAATAGTATACGGACACAAGGCACGCCCCCTGACCTTAGCAACGCCTTTACCCGGCGTTTTTTCGAAATCAGCAATAATAAGTTTAGCAAAAATACTGAAGTGTTGTAGTGCGTAGGGCGAAGACGGCTTGTGCTACAGCTTCCAAATTAGGAGGACGGCATCCCAAGGCCCCGTGCAGCCTACTGGTAGAATAAATTAGAAAACTTTAGATGCCGCGTTTAGGCCGATTTTCCCAAAACCGGTCACCATTAATGATTAATTATTTAGGCAAGGCTGGCGCAATGATTTAAATCGCAGAATCACCGAAAGATTACTTGCAGAAGTGAAAAGCCTTAATTATAAAATCAGAAGTAAATTTAATATTTTTGTTTTTTCCGTTGCAATTATTCATGTTTTTTTTTTCTGTTGCGGTTATTCAATTTTTTTTTTTCAGATGCAGCTTACACTTACTATAAGCACCTGAACCAGGAATGGTCTCTAGTGAATGTGGCGTGACAGAGACACGCAAAGTTAATAGAAGGAGAGCTGAAAGGATAAGAAGGTTACATTTCTATTACATGTATATTCCATGTAATCATATTCTTTTTTTAAATTGATGATGAGGGAATACCGTTTTGTTATTGTAGAAACTGCAAGAGAGAAAAAGTGTTTTTCTCAAAAGAAGTTATGGGTGAAGAGGACCGAAAGAAGTGGGTTTCAGTGCTGTATGTAGATTTATTTCAAGTGAATAAAGTGGAGAAGATAATGAACTATAATATGTCGAGCCATTTTCGTGGAGGTCTTCACTTGTGCAGACATTCTTTGTGGACCTTGACGATGAATTCCAGCAAGCTAAGTCCTCCCAAGCCAAGAAGCAAACAAAAACTAGAATCTTGAGTGAGGTCCCTTCAAAGAGGCCTGCTCCTTCAGATTTACCCTCTTGGGCTACTACTCAGTTTCAAAGACCAGCAATTTACCGAGTAGTGATGACTATATTGTTCTAATGATGACCTGTATTTTGTCCAGGTGGAGTATAGTACACTCACTGGGGAAATAGCTCATGTCCCAACACAACTGGAATCAAGGCCATCTACAATGGTACTGCTGTTGGTTCGCCATACAATGAAGGCGGTGCCTCTAACTATCTCTGCCTCCACAATGAACCACAAACTCTGCAGGTGAGACCCGGGTTCCAGTCTCGCAGTCGAATAGCAGGAGCGGCGTATTCAACCCTTGAAAGTGATTTGTCGGGCTGCCAAGGGTATTATGTGCCTTGTTCAGCGTGCTTCACTTCCAAGCGAGGAACACAACTGATGATTCCTGAAAGGACCTCCTGCCCTACATCTTGGACCAGGGAGTATCAGGTTATAATGTCGGCAAGATTCAATCACCAACGCTCATCTTTTGTCTGCGTAAATGAGACCCTTGAAGTCATCCCTACTACCAGTGGTACTTCCAATGGAGCCCCATTTCATTTGACTAATGTTATGTGTAATGGTATCAAGTGCCCACCATACAGAGGTGGCGATGAGCTCACTTGTGCGGTGTACACTATATAACCCTTTCTGGACAATGCAATTGGAATTGAGGACTTTTTAACTGTACTAGAAGCTCTATATAACAATTTGCTTGTATTTGTCATTTAGTCATAACTTTGCTTTAATTTATACTGTTTAAATGATAGATCATTAAAACGAATGCTACAACTCTATTTAATATTCTGTATTCATGCAAGGCCTATAAGCGATGATGATGTGCTTAAATTCTTATGCAAAGGCCTAGCACATGGTGAGGTAGACAAGTGATTTCCTCACCCAGCGTTTCATAAAACCACACCCACTATAGGACTTTGTACTTTGATTTTCCAAGTTTTCATCAAACATTAATGATAGTATCAATTAAATATGTTTGCTAGCAATGTCTACTAGCTAAAATTACAACAATTCAATCTATGTTTGGAAATTTTCACTACAATATCATTGTTTACTCTCACTTAGCTAATAAAACAGATTCACACCTCAAATGACAATATTACTGCTAGGCCCCTGTTATGTGATTTCTCCATGTACTCTTAATGCTTATGTATCATTTTATACATAAGTTAGTGCACAAGAGTAGCCTTTCATAGATAATAAATTCAAACTTGACTTAATTACTGTAATAGATGTCATACAGTTCCAGATTTATTTATTTTTTGTACTGATTATTTGTCTGAAGTACTATCAGTAAACTTCCTACCATCCATAATTTGGGAGTATCTTTTATTAGGGTGTTCAGGGCTGTAACTAGCATAGAGGCAGTGGAGGCCACTGCCTCCCCAAGCAATTTCAACCTGGTTTTGAAGAATCCCTTGTTCTTGAACAGAAATTCCTTCACAGTAATTTATTGTAGCTTGTTGCAACTAATGAAAAACTCAGACAATCCGGTAAGAGAGATTCCATTCAGCACAATCTGTTAATGCCTCAATATCTCTGACTAATAGTAATTGAGAATCACTCCAACATTTTTAGCGCTTACTTCATGAACTTGGAAAGCTTAAGGTGGACAAACTAAACTGTCTTTTTCATGAAGAGGAAAGGTTAATAATTATTATGGTAGCCATTAACTGTAGCTACAATGTAGCATACGTTTAATATTAACTTAAAAATTTTTATTTTTTAATGATATGATTTGATCTGTCAAAATTTGCTGTTCCGTTGTTCTGCTAAAAATGATAAATTCGTATTCAATAATGTTAGTATTAGTCCGGCCATGCGACACTTTTGGGTGACAAGACTGGCGTACATGTACAGGTTTTACTTATCATTGTATATAGGTGAGTATTGTTACTTTTTTTTTAGCATCATAATATATATATATATGAAAGTCAGCATTGTATGCAAAATTTTAAGAATTTTTATGGGTATATTTTGGCATAACGTGTTTTCTGTGCTACACAACAGTTTTAAAGAAAACCAAGAAAATAGCATTTGAGTACTACATAGAAACATCAATAATATTGCGACATAACTGAGTTGAGCAAATATATATATAGGTTTTATTTCTTATTACTAAAATTTCATATTCATATTTCCTGTTAATTAGTTATATTGAAATACTGAAATCGAGAATAAATAGCATCTGTGAGATTTTCAGGCACAAAATTGAATAGCATTACAGGTAAAAAAATTGACCATAATGTGGAGATCTCTATTCTCGTGCAATTCGCTCTGTGCTCTGGACCTATTCAATATAGTTCAGAATAGTCATTATTACAAATTTAGTCCAGACTTTACCTTGTAGCTGTGATCCTCAGTGAGAACCATCATGAAGATAAAAATATCTTCTATTTTTTCGGTCCTTTCAGCTAGCTAGATATGTTGAAGACAGCATATTTTTTTGTTTTCGGTCCATTTAGCTAAATACCAAGCTTATTTGAAGCTATGAAGAGTTTAATCTCTTCCTACTTACTATTCAGGTCTACCTTGCTTACACTACAGGAAACCACTGAGTTTAAAATGCAATACTTTGAAGACCATTTGGAGCAGATTCCGCTGCCGCTACGTTCGTAAAAACGCTCATCTAGTAATAGTCGCGTCTTAGCCCATTCGCTGACTAAGCTCACGATTATCGGCTAAAAGACAGCGCACATTAGCCCGTCAAAGACGATCCCTGATGTGCCCTCTCAAGGCTGCTACGAGAAAATTTTAATGTGGGCTTTGAGATCAACCAGTAGTATTCTTGATTTCCTCAAACGTCAAAAAAAAATCTTTTTAGCTATATCTATTAATCTCGCGTTTTTCTTAGCTCATTATTTGTAAAAATTGAAAGCATGGATATAAATGGAACTAACTATAATGCATTTGATTCATAACTAATAACCATCCTCCCAAGTAATCCATAAAATGTGAAAAAGAAGCTAAATACAGAACAAAAAAATTTAGTGAGCAGGGATAACTAATCCAGGAAAATTAGCACCACAGTTATGTCAAATGGGAAGAATTTCACAAAAAAATTGATTATTAAAGGTGTACCGAATAGAGTGGGCATGGTTTTGTGATTTGTACCTAGTAATCTTCAGTTTCTATTTCCTGCCTGAGGGCTGTTAAACTTTTATTATCCTGTTGTGGAATTAATAATTTCAATATCAATTAGCTCTCTTAGTAATAGTTTTCCTTAGAAAGTATATGGGAATTAGTAATAGCTATTGTCAAGATAAATTCAATATTGTTTTCATTGATTCTCTTCTCAATTAGCTAATTTCACTTTCAATTGAATGAAAATAGCTAGTTATTTTGTTAAACATGACTAATTGCCTGTCAGCTAAAATGCAGCTGTTTCTATTTATAAATGTATTTTGTTGGTTGTTTATAATTTGATTTTCATAACTTTAATAAAGTATCAAAAAATACTTCAATGAATGTCTATAGCACATTGAATCTTTTTCTCAAAGATGAGAAAATTCTTGGGCAAACCGCACTATGGAGTCTTGCTACCAAGTTGTGCTTTTTCCTTTGCTTTTGCCTAGAATTTGCACTAGTTGAGACTCCAATATCCATAGCTGGTATAGTTGTAACACAAGCAGGCTGGTTTGCATTGTCAACTTGGCCAAGTGAATAGGCTCGCTCCATTACCGGTGATAACTCTGGTTCTGGAAGCAATACAGTGGTGATTTTAGCTGGATCAGAAGAATAGTTGGTCTGCTCAATAGAAGTTGATGATATTGACTGTTCGGGCACAGTTGCGTTGATATCTGTACCAGAAGAAAACTTGTCACGCTTCATTGAAGTACATGACATGGATTTTGTTGGCAGAGTTGTAGTGGTAGCTGAATCATGGTGGTTGTCCGTCTCGATGGAAGTAGAGGACTTTGATCGTGCTGGCAGAGTTACATTGGTAGAAAGATGGCTGTTTTTCTCCATTGAAATAGGTGCCACTGATTTCGTAGGAAGAGTTGTATTAGTAAGTGCAGAAGAATGGTTGTCCTGCTCCTCTGAAGTTGTTGACTCAGACTCTTCAGGCTCTGTTGCCTTACCAGCTTCACCCTGGGTAAGGCTATCTGACTTTGTAAATGTCAATGGCCCTGATCCAGCTAGCTGAGTGATGCTTTCAGCTGACTCAGGTAAAGTGTTGCTGATCAATAAGATGCTCTTTGAGGAAGTTGATTCATCAGCAAGTGAAGGTAAGTTGTTGACATATCCAAGAGGAAGGTGATCTTGCTCTTTCGAACATGAAGACAAAGCCGGAGCAACTGTGTCACTAGGAGGGTTAAGATGATCCTCCTGCACTTCTGAACCTGATGAATTCTTGGCAGGTAAAGCTGTCTCAGCTTCAGATATATTCATAGCAGTCGCCATATCTTGATGATCATTGCCAGATGGTAGGCGTGGGGGGTGAATCTCAACGTCGTAGCAGCTAGAATTATACAGATTTATGCTATGAAAGATGGAGGGAAGGGAATTTTTTATGTTGTATTTGCCTTCATGTGGTCCCTCCCATGAGGGTCGAACAGATGGAAAACTCGTCATCCACATGTGAGTCAAGACATCCGCAATGAGCGAACGAGCAGTGAGGTCAGCAGACAGGAGCGATCTCACCAACTGCTCGTATTCTAAACGAATAATAAGAACAATGATTAGGTAGTGTCAATAAAATACTATTTGATTTACCTTCAGATATGAGCTTGCCATCCATAGGCAGGTGGTGATAATTGGCGAGCCCACTGACGATTTGGTTGTCATCTCCAAAGGGCAGACTACCCATAACCATGGTGTACAGAACCACACCCCTATTTGTGAGTAATAATAGTAATAATAATAGCTAATAGAATAGAACAATTGGTATATAATAACTCACATGCTCTACGAATCCGCCAATAGTGGGTTGTAGTGTGGGTGTGGTGAGAGTACTATTTCAGGAGCCCCATAGCTGTACGATCCACATGGAGTAGAACAAAAGTCACTTTGAGACTCCAGGGCAAATCCAAAATCTATTGTATGAAAATATTGGATTAAATATAATAATAACTAACCCTCCACCACTAACTCACCGCCCAATTTGACATCCATGTGTTTGTTGAAGAATACATTCTCCAACTTGATATCCCGATGTGCGATACCTAAGGAATGGATGTACGATATTGCCTGGCACATTTGTTGAAAGACGTGCCTTGCCTCTTCCTCTGGAAGATGTCCCCTGAAGTTGAAGTAATCCAAAAGGTCCCCGTTCTCAGCAATTTCCAGTGCAATGAAGCAGTGGCGCTCTGTTTCCACAATTTGGAAAGTGCTAATGATATTGGGATGGGAAACCTTCTGGAGAATAGAGATTTCTCGAGGCAGAAACTTCTTTACATCCTCCTGGTCCAGTTTGCTCTTGTTAAGTATTTTGATGGCAATCTAAGCAATAAAAATTGGAAGAATAAATACAAAAAATTTACAAAGTTATAATTTTTAGCTATACTTCTCACCATTCGACCTTCATAGGGTGACCACAGCTTTGACCTTGGCGAACTTCCCACTACCCAACGTCTTCCCAAGAGTGTATCCTAAAATTTGAGGACAAGGTACCGACTTGGAAGGGAAACTGAGGTACAGTTTACGCGAGTTCGAGGTAGCCATTCCTACGTAATCGTCCGCCTTCTGTGTAGCGGGAACAAGTCTAGGTGAAACTTGAGGGGAAAATACAGCAGTTATGTCAGCTATTCGAAACACAAGTAATCTCAAATTGATCATGAAAAAATGACAGCGTTTATGAGTGTTCACGAATACTAGGAAACTAGCGTACGCTTCATGTCTCTCAACGCACTTGCGCAATGCCTAGTAGCTAGTCTCGCGGGCCACCCCTTTACCTAATCGCCCTGCACGCTCCTGACAACCCAGTAGCTCGACGGTAGAAGTTAGCTGAGTAGCCCAAGTAAGTGAGTTATCATTGCAGATAAGAGGTCTAATTTCATGCTACTGAATAGTATTGTACTAGCCACATTAAGGATGGTGGTAATTAAGAAAATGATTGAACTAAATTAAATTGCTCAATTTTTTTTTCTTTTTTTCATTCATTTCTTTTAATTTCTAGCAATATTTGTCAGTTCAGTGCCCACCCCTCCTCACTCCCATCAGCCCTGATAAAAAGAAGAAAAAGTCCACTCAATTTACACAGACCTCAGAGGATAATTCTATTAGGCTGACTTCAAGTAATTAGCTAGCTATACAACAGTAAACTAGCGGCATTGGAGATTAAGATCAATACCTGCACACAGAGCAGTGTTTATCTCAAATACAGCAATGTTAAAGTACTCTTGCACATTTTACACTGATACAATAAAAGTTCGACACATTCATCAAAGTTAAACAATTGAGAAAGGCAAGTTTGAATGCAAGTTAGGATAAGGTGCTGGTAAGGGTAATTTTAATTATAATATGTGACCGTCTACGGGAAAACCGGGCACAACGCGGCGTGCGTAATATCGAGAAAAGATCGATCGATTTCTTAAAAATGTATTGTTTCAAGCCCACGGAAGGGAACGGTTAGGTCTATTATAGCGGGAACGACTTAAGCTACGACGATAAAACTTGGAGAGCTCAATATCTGGACGCCGACAACTCCGTAAGTGCAAAAAAAAAAATTTCGAAGGGTGCCGCGTTTTCCTATAGACGGTCACATATAGAAATTCAATTCCAATAATAATAGTACTACACTGTAGCAACTATACTATACTAATAATGATAACTATAATATTTTTTATAATTGGCGAGCGAGCGTAGCGAGCGAGACACTTACAGGGGTAACACAATCTAAAATCGGGGATGTTTGTTTATTGGCGAGCGAGCGTAGCGAGCGAGACACTTACAGGGGTAACACAATCGAAAATCGGGGATGTCAGTTTATTTATTGGCGAGCGAGCGTAGCGAGCGAGACACTTACAGGGGTAAAAATGAAAAAATCGGGGATGTTTGTTTATTTATATATATGGACGTATGTATGTCATTTTGTACTTTGACCCTCCGTATTTTTGTGTTCGCTCCGCGTTCGACCCCGTCCCAAACTTCACTAAACAGAATCCTCCGGTTTAGTGACCATTACCCGTATCACCTTAGAAATTGAATTGTTTACGGCTTTGAATTGTTTTGCGGGTGCAGTTAAAACTCATAATCTTATGGGAGCTCCATTTCTATTCGAGTTAGTGGCGGTGGTAAGTTAATGCGCTATTTGTCACAGTTATAAGCCCTACTCAACAGTATTTACTTAAAAATGCATTGTCCACTAAACGAACCACGAAGGTAAGTCTTGCGTAGTTATGTTTAGTTTTGTGTGAAAGTATTGTGCGTTACAACTACTATTAAGAATATCACAAAGAAAAATTTAAATAACGTGATTTGCTTCTTTTTCAATTCAAACTGTCGCGGGAGCGGTTACTATGACATTGAAACCCCTTTACCTCATACGTATTTTAAAAACTGGACTTTATTTTAATACCGGTAGCTTGAGTGTTAGTTGTTAAAATCAAATTTAACAATAGTGTAGTTTAAGGCTCGCTCGCCATTTGTGCTCAAGCACACCACTAGTTTATTTGTATATATGTATGGACGTACGTAAGGCATTTTTGTACTTTGACCCTCGCGTTTTTGTGTTAGTTCGGTTGTCGACCCCGTCCCAAATTGCACTAAACAGAATCCTCTGGTTTATCGATCAGTACCCGTATCACCCTAGAAATTGAATTGTTTACCATTTTGAATTCTTTTGCGGGTGCAGTTCAAACTTGACAACTTAAGGGACTTCCATTTCTATTCGAGTTAGTGGCGGTGGTAAGTCAATGCGCTCTTTGTCATGGTTATAAGCCGTGCGCACAGTATTTACCTGAAAATACATCGTCCACTAGACTTCTGCGAAGGTAAGTCTGTGTAGGTGCATGTCCAGCTGTGTCAAAGCATTGTGTTTTACAACCACTACTTAGCTAAAGAATATCACAAAGAAAACTTTTAAATATCGTGTATTGTTTTGTTGTTGTTGTTTTTTCCTTCAATTCAAGCAGTTGCAGAGAGTTGTTACTATGGCACTGAAATCCCTTTACCCTGTATGCTAAATTTAAAAACTGGACCTTATTTTCAGTAGCTTCAGTGTTAGAAGTCAATAAAAATTGTATAGTCTTTAGGCTCGCTCGCCATTTGTGCTCAAGCACACCACTAGTTTATTTAGATATATGTATGGACGTACGTATGTCATTTTGTACTTTGACCCTCGCGTTTTTGTGTTAGTTTGGTGTTCGACCCCGTCCCAAATTGCACTAAACAGAATCCTCTGGTTTATCGATCAGTACCCGTATCACCTTAGAAATTGAATTGTTTACCGTTTTGAATTCTTTTGCGGGTGCAGTTCAAACTTGAAAACTTAAGGGACTTCCATTTCTATTCGAGTTAAGTGGCGGTGGTAAGTCAATGTGATCTTTGTCATGGTTATAAGCCGTGCGCAACAGTATTTACTTGAAAATACATTGTCCACTATACTACTGCGAAGGTAAGTCTGTGTAGGTGCATGTCCAGTTGTGTCAAAGCATTGTGTGTTACAACCACTACCTTAGCTAAAGAATATCACAAAGAAAACTTTTAAATAACGTGTATTGTTTTGTTGTTGTTTTTTTTCCTTCCAAGCATTTGCAGAGAGTTGTTACTATGGCACTGAAATCCCTTTACCCTGTATGCTAAATTTATATACTGGACCTTATTTCCAGTAGCTTCAGTATTAGAAGTCAAAATCAATAGTATAGTCTTTAGGCTCGCTAGCCATTTGTGCTCAAGCACATCACTAGTTGGCGAGCGAGCGAAGCGAGCGAGACACTATCAGGGGTAACTCAATCGAGATTTCGCTATGTATATTTATTTATTTATCTGTTTATGGGGTACGTGAGACCTCTGTTTTCGCCCGCGCTTCTAATTACGTAAGTTAGGTAAAGCGTTCACAGTTCCAGTATTTTTCAATTAACGAGCGCGAAGAATTCTGCTGCACTGCCTTACGCAACTCTGTTTCAACCAAAACGTTTATAGCTACTCTCTTCTCGAAACAATTGTGAAGTCTTTGTTAAACTGCGCTTCTTTGCCACTGCTTTCTAAGTTTATTCAGGTTATTCTGTTGTTAACTGAGCTAAGAGCTTGTTGTCATCAGTGACTGGTAAATTCAAATAGTCAGAATGACTCAAATTTGGTACTAGGAAGTTACTACTGCTCAAGAAAATGAGGTAAGAAAGTAATTTTGTATTTGTGTGCTAAAATTGATTGTCTTTTGTTTATGTAGCTGAGAGCTTGTTGTCAAGAATTCGAGGAAATTCAGATGGTCAAAGTAACTTCAATTTGATATTACAGAAGTTATCAATACTCAAGAATGAGGTAAGTAGTAATTCCATATTTGTTGGCTAAAATTACAAATAATAACACTGGTTTATTTTTTATCGTAGCTGAGAGCTTGTTCAAGAGTTACTGGTGATTGAGATTATCAGAATGGTTGATGTTTGATACTACAAAAGTTACCATTAATCAGGTAAGAGAGTGATTGTGCATTTGTTTGCTGAAATAAAATGACATAACTGCTATTATAGAGTTTGCATGAAGTAAACTAAAACATAGTGACATTTTATGTTACCTAACTATCAGGCTCGCTCGCCATTTGTGCTCAAGCACACCACTAGTTGGCGAGCGAGCGTAGCGAGCGAGACACTATCAGGGGTAACTCAATCGAGATATCGCTATATTTATTTATTTATTTATCTGTTTATGGGGTACGTGAGACCTCTGTTTTCGCCCGCGCTTCTAATTACGTAAGTTAGGTAAAGCGTTCACAGTTCCAGTATTTTTCAATTAACGAGCGCGGAGAATCCTGCTACAGACGCAACTTTGTTTCAACCAAAAAGTTTACAGCTACTCTCTTCTTGAAACAATTGTGAAGTCTTTGTCAAGCTGCGCTTCTTTGCCACTGCTTTCGAAGTTTATTCAGGTAATTCTGTTAGTTTAGTCTGGGATCAGAGACTTTAGATTCTCTGATGCTAACTGAGAATGGAAAGGGTTACACTGTGCACTACAGTTAGATGTAATTTCTGTCCTATTTTTCTGTAAAAAGAGTCTGCTCGCTCGCCATGCATTTGCGCTATTCGAGCGCACCACTAGTTTATTTGTATATATGTATGGACGTACGTAAGGCATTTTTGTACTTTGACCCTCGCGTTTTTGTGTTAGTTCGGTTGTCGACCCCGTCCCAAATTGCACTAAACAGAATCCTCTGGTTTACCGATCAGTACCCGTATCACCCTAGAAATTGAATTGTTTACCATTTTGAATTCTTTTGCGGGTGCAGTTCAAACTTGACAACTTAAGGGACTTCCATTTCTATTCGAGTTAGTGGCGGTGGTAAGTCAATGCGCTCTTTGTCATGGTTATAAGCCGTGCGCACAGTATTTACCTGAAAATACATTGTCCACTAGACTACTGCGAAGGTAAGTCTGTGTAGGTGCATGTCCAGCTGTGTCAAAGCATTGTGTGTTACAACCACTACTTAGCTAAAAAATATCACAAAGAAAACTTTTAAATAACTTGTATTGTTTTGTTGTTGTTTTTTTTTCTTTCAATTCAAGCAGTTGCAGAGAGTTGTTACTATGGCACTGAAATCCCTTTATCCTGTATGCTAAATTTAAAAACTGGACCTTATTTTCAGTAGCTTCAGTGTTAGAAGTCAATAAAAATAGTATAGTCTTTAGGCTCGCTCGCCATTTGTGCTCAAGCACACCACTAGTAATAGTTGTTTTTCATCTCAACATGGTCATCATTATCACCATAATAAAAAAAATAAAAATAATTGTAAAATAACAATAAAAGTAATAAGTGTTGAAAATATTTTTCTTTTAGTTTCCCCAGTGGTAGGGCCTGGCAAATTATTCCCAATTTTGTTATTGTTTTTTTATTCTCAATTTTTTTTAAATTCCACTCTTATCTTTAATCTGTCCCCCATAACCACTGATTATAATCTTTAACTTTTAATTATTTCCTCTAACCTCTTTTGATTTTTATCTATATAATTATTTGTATTTCAAGAATTTTGAGACGTAGTATTAGTGTAAACATCGTATTATGGTTTGTCAATATATTCCACAGCATAACAGTTCTAAGTAATCTTGTAGTATGAATGATTGTCAAGTTGTAAAACTAAGAATGGAAAAATATGTTATGCTACTGCAGAAAAACGCTGTACAAAAACACAGTGAGCGACCTCTTGAGAGCATTTAACGAATTGGGGCAATCACTTTAATGCCTTTTTTACTATTCACATCTGCAGATAAGTCAGCTAATAATATAGCTGAATAGCTCACCTGTCATCAGATGAGCTAAACTTCTGAAGAGGGAAAGGGGAATCAACTACCCAAACCTGCTGGGTTGTGATTAGCTACTTCAATGAAAAGCTTGGAGCTGATGATGAATAATTAGAAGAAACTGTCTCAACTTTAAACATAGCAAATTAATTTGACCAATAAGGGGTTCCTGAACTTTAGCCTTTATCAAGTGACATTAACAAGTTAAAAATTTTCAACAAGTTAATTCCCAGGCAGCAGTTTGGATATGTTGAATACTCAGAATTGCCGCGTGTATGCAGCTATGAGTTATGTATACTTGGTCTTTCTGATAGCAAACATTAACCTGATAGTCTAGAAAATTGTGAGAAGAACCTAATTATTCCACAAAACTTCAGAATTATATTCCTGAATTATTAATTTTCATTTCAAGGATATCACTATCCTCAAAATATATTTAACCCTCAGCGCGCATGCGCCCGGAGGGTGACAGTAGTCATCCTGTCTGTGTGTCATTCATTCATTCATTCAACAAAGGATCTCGAAGACGACGGCCTTCCAGGCTCTGAAACGATGTAGAGATAGAGAACTTTGCAAAGTCCCTTTAATATGCTAGAATTTTTTTTTTCGACTTAGTTTTAAAGAAAAAGCTAGTCGATTGTAGCCGTTCGTCGTACGACCGTTGTGCTACCAGTAACGCCCCTTTACCGCACGTTATAATCACGTGAGCTGAAAATTGCAGCTAGAGAATGGCCGGTTGGCTTGTAGTACTACTGCAGTTGCAATTGTCGCGCTTCACGCGTGTAAGGGGGCTCTAGAGTCGAGTTATATACCGCGGAGCTGATCTATTTTAACCTAGAGGCGTTCCCTTCGCTCTGTTGTTTGCTTATTTCTTTGTATCGCCATAAGTAGTAACTGTCTGTGTCTAAATGCTAGAGGTTTGAAATAGTTTTTAACAGACGTTCGCTTCTACTGCTGATCTCTGGTGGACATACACTGAGGGTTCGCACCTCCTGGTGCTTCATTTATTATGCTTGTAATAATTTGGCAGGGCCTGCCTAGTTATAGTCTTCCAACAGTCCATATTGAGTTCTTCTTACAAGAAGGTAAGGCACTTGGGACTGCAGCTTTGAAACACTTATTGCATGATGTTGTATTAAAAGTTTACTATCTTTTCATTGTTGTTTTGGTTAACTAGTTCTAGGACTAATTTTAGTTAGATGAAATACATATTTTTCAAATGAAGAGTTACAGACTATCATATTTTGGTTATTAAATTCTAGACTAATAGACATCCATACAAATAGCATTAAGCTTTAGTAGAAGAACTCTGAACTCATCAGTACTCAGACAACTGCAAATATTAAAGAAAATTCTCACTTTTCAAAGTTTTCATACAGGCAGATTAGTTCACTGATAAATCATATTAAACTTGGTGACAGTGCTATCCACAGACAAGACCCCACAATTTATGGCCTATCAAAGGACAATCGTCAAGGCGCACAGATCGTTTGCCGGTAATGGCTGGGTCATTTATGACACCTGCTTCTGAAGGAAGTCAGCCTTGTCAAAGTGTCTAGAGTGGGGTCAGGTGGATTTCTGTCTCTATAATGAAACCTTTACAGGAAGAGTCACGCCAGTATGTCGATGAGCATCATACGGAATAAGAGTGCCCCGAGTCCCCACAGACTCGGACAACTCTGGGATGAGACCACAACCATACAAGGCAGTCACCAGCCATTCACCTCTGCCAATTATTCAAACAACCATGCAGGTTTAGCCACAGATGCATGGAATGCTCAGGCAACCATCCCGTGATTTAGTGCAGCCGAGGTCTGCCAGCAAAGATGAGCTGATCCAGCTCCCCTCGTTTCAGAGGACAGAAATAGCCCACGCTGATCAAACAAGGGCTGCTTGGGTTGCTACAGATAGAACTATTAAAGCTGTACATGTGATATTAGGCCTATTTAGCTCATTTTTGTTTGATTGTTTATTTTAGATTTGTCTATTCTTAGTTTTTTTTTCACCTTCCGCCTTGGCGTGACCACCTACCTAGCATGGGTTTAACACTTAATTACATTGTTTGATCAAATTGTTCATTTATAAGTTTTTTAAAAGTATGCATTCGGGGTAAAAAAAGTATGCATTCAGAGTAAAAAAAGTGACACCATTTGCTAGTGGGGCACTGGATGATTGGGTTACTAGAGTTAGTAGTGTTCCTTGGTACATTCGTGTATCCTGGATAGCTACAGATACATCAGGGGACCTGGAAGCTCTGAATAGCCACAACTGCAAAGGGATGCATCAGGACCAGTGGCTGGTCATGGTGAAGACACCATTTAAGAACACAGAGTGGAAGAAGCTGAGACATCAACAAGATGTTGACTATGTCAGTTATAATCATTATCACAGGGTAGGAACATGGTTCCATCTAAGCATAGCGGAGTGCATAAGGATGAACCCAGCAAAGAAAAACGTGACGTCAGCAGATAAAAACCCTCAAGTCTTCAATGATTACCTGACCAAAGAGCTTCAGGCTGGTAATATCTTAAACGCCATTCCCAATGTCATCAGCTCCGAAAGCCCACATCAATAGATTTGGGGTGATCCCTAGGAATACCAACTGGGCAAGTGGAGGCAAACTACAGACCTTACCTTTCCTGATGGTTCAGTGTGAATCCATTTCTTTAAAGATTCTTCCCAGTCCCAACCCCAGGATAGTAAAGGTTGAGGTGACTTCTGGTAAACAATTCCATGTTTCCCATGCCAACTTCTTACCTTTTCTAAAAAAACTAGATGTGGTATCACAGCCAGTGAAACTATGAAAAAGTGAACGATATCTGCACCTTCCGTAGCCATGGCATCAAAGAAACTGGGAACTTCACACTCATTGCTCGGTTGGTAATACACTCATAAGATCTGACTTTTTTGAGAATCGTAGTCTACCATATTCAGACAGTGATGGTGGAAAAGCTGGTTTTCATGTCTGAAAAAGTTAGCCATATCAATATCTCTGTTTTTTGCAACAATGTACAATCGTGAAAAGAGTGACACGTCACATTTTAAGCCTTCAACTGTTTTTGAATGTTTTGTCTTGGACTTAGATTTTGGGTACTTGAATAAACACAGGTTGTTTTTCTTAATAGGTTCATGAATAGAATGTGTACAATCAGTAAGCACAGATTGAAAGTAGCTGTTGAACTGCTCTCTCCCCAAGTCTTCAATTCCTTGGATAGTCCAACTACAGACTGGTCCATAATATCATTTGTGTCCAAGGTTAATAGATCTTGATATTGATCTAAGAAGAGATTGCCATAGTCATTGATAGTATCCACTAGAGATTGAACATGATTGTGGAAGTTTCTTTGTGCTGAAAAACTTTCTACATGATGAAAAAAAATGTTCCTTCTTTATCATTCAAAAACTGCTGTTCAAATTCGTGAATAAGTTGCTTGTTCAGGCCCAGCAAGCAACCACTTTCTAAATGCGGATGGATTTTGTGTAAGCCCAACAGCTCCATCAGATCCTTTGACTACTCCATTATTTTGTTCATGAGCCTGATCAATTGGCATTGCTGAGAAGCAGTCTTGTGAACTACCCAATGACCATGCTCAATAAACTCATTGTAAACTGATGTAGGTAAGCTCTCCATGTCACGAATGTGAACTGGTAACCAACGGGCATAATGATGATGATCCAGAGCAAAAAACCATGGAGCAATTTCTTTCAGAGAATCTAAATAAAGTAAAAAAAGTTTTCTCTCTGTGTGCCCTGATAAATACATGAACAAGTAGCTCAATTTTGAGAATAGTGTCCCAGTATTTAAATGTAGGACATCTGTCCCTCATTCTCTCTTTCCAAATCTCCTTTGACAATTCTGCATCAGTTTGTGCAAAGGCCTCAGCTTGGAGTTTAGCCAAAGCTACAGCAGTAACTTGATGGGCATACCTGGTCCTTTTAAGATGTGAAGCTTTAAGGAAACTATCAACAATACCTGGTGATGAAATGCCTGCTTGAGTAAGTGCAGTTGTCCACCCTGAACCTTCAGGTAATCTCCAAAAGTATTCCACATGGCCATTTCTACATGTAAACCTCCCCATCTTCACCACAAGGTTGCTCTCACCATCTGTGTCTGGCCACTTCCATTGTACCAACTTAGCCAAAGTGAACAGCGGGGCATCAAAAGCAGTTATGGGAATATGACCTGGTGTTGTGTTGCTTTCATCTGTACAGTCATTTTATGTTTCACCATTGATGCTGAAGCAGCTTTTTCATCAAAAAGAGGCATAAGTTGAGTGAAGGTTGGGCAATAGTTATCTGCATCACAGCGGGAGGCGTGGTAAGCAGCCCAAGTTACACTGTCTTCTCTATCAATCACATCTTGAGCCGCCATAACCTTAACAGCATGCTCAAGCCAATTTTGTTCAATCAGTACTGCTTCTTTCATAAGTTCACTTGTTTTGCCAAAAGAAACTGAAGCACTAGAAGTTGAAACTGCAGCATTTTCCTTCTTTAAGACAGCTGGAAAAATAGTGTAGCTCACCCTTATCTCTGGAATGGATTAGTTACAGCTTTGAAACTTGGAAATGCCTTTTTCTGGCCCCAAAGAATCCAAACAAAGTGTTTATTTGCATCTGTAACTCCTCCCCTTTTATATTAGCTTCTTACCACATGTTCTAAAAATTCGGACGCTGTAATTCATCCCATTGTAAAGGCCCTATCTCTGGAATGGGTAGAGCTACAGCTTTGAAACTTGGAAATTCCTCTTTCTGGCCCCAAACAACCCCAAACAAAGTGTTTTGTGCATCTGTAACTCCTCCCCCTTTGATTTGAGCCCCATACCCCCTGTCTAACAAATTCGGACGATATAACTAACGCAACCGTATAGACCTTATCTCTGGAATGAATGCAGCTACAGCTCTTAAACTTGGAAATTCCTCTTTCTGGCCCCAAACAACCCCAACAAAGTGTTTATTTGTGTCTGTAACTCCTCCCCCTTTGATTGGAGCCCCTTACCACATGTTCAAAAAGTTCGGACGCTATAATTCACCCAATTGTATAGGCCCTATCTCTGGAATAGGTGTAAACTTGGAAATTCCTCTTCCTGGCCCCAAACAACCCCCACGAAGTGTTTATTTGCATCTGTAACTCCTCCCCTTTTATATTAGTTTCTTACCACATGTTCCAAAAATTCGGACGCTGTAATTAATTATCCCATTGTAAAGGCCCTATCTCTGGAATGGGTGGAGCTACAGCTCTGAAACTTGGAAATTCCTCTTTCTGGCCACAAAGAACCCCAACAAAGTGTTTATTTGTGTCTGTAACTCCTCCCCCTTTACTTGGAACCCCTTACCACATGTTCAAAAAGTTCGGACGCTTTAATTCACCCAATTGTATAGGCCCTATCTCTGGAATAGGTGTAGCTACCACTTTGAAACTTAGAAATTCCTCTTTCTGGCCCCAAACAACCCCAACAAAATGTTTTGTGCATCTGTAACTCCTCCCTCTTTGATTTGAGCCCCATACACTCAGTCTAACAAATTTGGACGCTATAATTAACCCAACCGTATAGGCCTTATCTCTGAAATGGATGTAGCTACAGCTCTGAAACTTGGAAATTCCTCTTTCTGGCCCCAAATAAACCAAACAAAGTGTTTATTTGCACGTGTAACTCCTCCCCCTTTGATTGGAGCCCCTTACCACATGTTCCAAAAATTCAGACGCTGTAATTCATCCCATTAAAGGCCCTATCTCTGGAATGGGTGGAGCTACAGCTTTGAAACTTGAAAATTCCTCTTTCTGGCCCCAAACAACCCCAACAAAGTGTTTTGTGCATCTGTAACTCCTCCCCCTTTGATTTGAGATCCATACCCCCTGTCTAACAAATTCGGACGCTATAATTAACCCAACCGTATAAGCCTTATCTCTGGAATGAATGTAGCTACAGCTCTGAAACTTGGAAATTCCTCTTTCTGGCCCCAAACAACCCCAACAAAGTGTTTATTCGCATATGTAACTCCTTCCCCTTTGATTGGAGCCCCTTACACCCTGTCTAAATAATTCGGACGCTATAATTAACCCAACCGTATAGGCCTTATCACTGGAATGGATGTTGCTACAGCTCTGAAACTTGGAAATTCCTCTTTCTGGCCCCAAACAACCCAAACAAAGTGTTTATTTGCGTCTGTAACTCCTCCCCCTTTACTTGGAGCCTTTTACCACATGTTCAAAAAGTACAGAAGCTTTAACTCACCCAATTGTATAGGCCCTATTTCTGGAATAGGTGTAGTTACAGCTTTGAAACTTGGAAATTCCTCTTTCTGGCCCCAAACAACCCAAACAAAGTATTCATTTGCATCTGTAATTCCTCCCCCTTTGATTTGAGCCCCATATCCCCTGTCTAACAAATTCGGACGCTATAATTAACCCAACCGTATAGGCCTTATCTCTGGAATGGATGTATCTACAGCTCTGAAACTTGGAAATTCCTCTTTCTGGCCCCAAACAACCCCAACAAATAGGTGTAGCTACAGCTTTGAAACTTGGAAATTCCTCTTTCTGGCCCCAAACAACCCAAACAAAGTATTTTGTGCATCTGTAACTCCTCCCCCTTTGATTTGAGCCCCATACCCCCTGTCTAACAATTTTAGACACCTCATTTTGCCACACCCTTCTTCTCATGGATATTTTCTTTCCTTCCCTTCCCTCATTTCTCATTCACCCCTTTTTTTCTTTTTCTTTTTTTGTTGGCATTATCACTGACTTCTTTCTTTATTTTTCTGACTATCCATTTACTAACATGACCACCAAACCAACTCAAAACATTAGTATAGGGCCATTATTTGCCATGGTGGGTGTGGCCTCTAGTGTTTGTGTTGCTATGGTAATGATGTGTCTGCAGGGCGTGTGCTATAGCTAGATGAGTTTGACAAGATGGAAGAGAGAGACCAGGTAGCCATCCACGAGGCAATGGAGCAGCAGACCATCTCCATCACTAAAGCCGGAGTCAAGGCAACACTCAATGCACGCACGTCTGTCCTGGCAGCTGCTTCCTATTGGTGGACGCTATGACAGGTCCAAGTCACTCAAGGTGAAGGATATAGTCTGTTACAGTACTTAAAATAGGAATTAAGGTTTCTTTCAGGGGGTGTAGTGGGAGCATTTGCTTCCCCCACCCCAACCCCCCCCCCTCCCCCCCGTTGCGTGGCCGACCCTTTACCTTCAGGGTTTTGTGTCGAACTTGTCCACTACTAGAAGAAATAGTGTGTGGGAGTAATATTAGAACTATAATCAGTAGGGAGTTGGAATGATCTGATTGGTGGAATGGAGTGATTTGTTTGGTGGCACGCTAACATGGCCAATGTATCATGCGGGCTTGATACTAGACTCTTTCAAACTCAAACGGTCAATTACGCCGGAGCAGAGAATTATATCATACACCATGTAAATATGGTAAGGATCATCATTGTGTTTGGTATTGTGTTTGCAGCAAAATTTGAACTTCAGTGCTCCATTAATGTCCAATAATGTCTCGCTTTGACTTGTTCTTTGTTCTTGTGGACGACTGTAATGAAGTGACAGACTACAACATTGCCAGAAGGATAGTCGACCTTCACTCCAACGTGGACCTATCCTTCAAGTGTGCCTACACTATTGTATGTTGACCACGCCCACTTAGTTGTCATATCTGTCTCTGGGTATTGTGTTGTTAGGATGAGATCCAGCGCTATATCATGTTTGCTCGTACGTTTGAGCCTTACATCAGTTCCAATAGTGCTGACCTCCTTGTGCAACTCTACAAGAAACTACGACAGAGAGACTGCTCTGGTAAGACAAGTAAGTGAGGCATAGAAGTGGGTGTGCTCGATCGGGAGGAATAGGTGTCTGGAGCAATTTCATAATCCTGTCAAGTGTGTTTTAAACAGTGTTAGCCTTGGTGTGTTTAAAATAGAATTCTAGGTCCTTGAAACTGAGTAGTTGCCACAGCATTTACTTGTGTTTTGTCGTGGTCATATTTGATATAATTCACAACAGGAAGATTTGACTTGTGGAGTGATAGTAGAAAACTGAGGGGGGAAACCAGTAGAAGTACAGTGGCCTCAAAGGTCACAATTTTTACATTTTATCAGACTAACTACAATGTAAGCATGCAGTCTGTGTTTCCCTGACAAAATAGACTGGAGTTTGATTTTCAACCAAGCATACAGCATCACTATGTGTGTGTGTTTATTTCTGTGTGTCGGTAGGCGTGTCCCAATCTGCTTGGCGTATCACTGTGCGTCAATTAGAGAGCATGATCCGTCTGTCTGAGGCTGTGGCACGGCTGTCCTGCAGTGCGGAGGTGTTACCCAAGCATGTCCAGGAGGCGTATAGACTTCTCAATAAATAAATCATACGCGTGGAGACGCCAGACGTCGATCTAGACGATAACATGGAGGAGGATGTAGTCGCCAATGAAAATTTGAGTCCTAATACAACAAAGTTGATGAAGAGATGGAAATGGGTGTGATCGAAAAGCTGACCCTGGTAAAGCGATGAGTGACGTTTGAGGAGTACAACACAATAACAAATTTACTCGTCCTGCACCTGAGGCACATAGAGGGGACCAGGGAGGAGAGTAAGTGTGGGTGAGTAAGGTGTGGCACCGGGGAGGAGAGTAAGTGTGGGTGGGTAAGATGTGGCACCGGGGAGGCTTGAATGATTACTAAAAGATTTTGTGATTGTTTAAGGATTCTTTTACCGGGCCTTATTCAGTACAAAATAATAAAGGAATATTGCATTTATTTTCTTTAGATTTTTTACATCCTACTGAATATTCTCCTTCCATTTTATAAAGAGTTTGTACGAAATGCTTTTCGTTATGCGATGGATGTTGCTCTCATTGAGGTACAACCCAATTATTTTGCATTGCTATCTAGTAATATGTCTTTTTGTTGTTTTGTTTTGTTTATTCAGTTAGTGATAAAGTTTATGGTAACAGAAGCCAAAGAAATTGTTTTTTAATCAACAAGTCACCAGCACGTTCAAACAAAACCAAACAAAATTTCTGTAGCTACATCCGTTCAAATGATAAGGCCTATACGGTTGGGTTAATTATACAGCGTCCGAATTTGTTAGACAGGGAGTATGGGGCTCAAATCAAAGGGGGAGGAGTTACAGATGCACAAAACACTTTTTAAAGCGTCCGAACTTTTTGAACATGTGGTAAGGGGCTCCAATCAAAGGGGGAGGAGTTACAGACACAAATAAACACTTTGTTGGGGTTGTTTGGGGCAAGAAAGAGGAATTTCCAAGTTTCAGAGCTGTAGATATATCCATTCCAGAGATAAGGCCTATACGGTTGGGTTAATCATAACGTCCGAATTTGTTAGACAGGGGAATAAGGGGCTCAAATCAAAGGGGGAGGAGTTACAGATGCGAATAAACACATTTTTGGGGTTGTTTGGGGCCAGAAAGAGGAATTTCCAAGTTTCAGAGCTGTAGCTACATTCATTCCAGAGATAAGGTCTATACGGTTGGGTTAGTTATAGCGTCTGAATTTGTTAGACAGGGGGTATGGGGCTCAAATCAAAGGGGGAGGAGTTACAGATGCAAATGAACACTTTGTTTGGGTTGTTTGGGGCCAGAAAGAGGAATTTCCAAGTTTCAAAGCTGTAGCTACACCCATTCCAGAGATAGGGCCTATACAATTGGGTTGATTAAAGCGTCCGAACTTTTTGAACATGTAGTAAGGGGCTCCAATCAAAGGGGGAGGATTTACAGATGCAAATGAACACTTTGTTGGGGTTGTTTTGCCAGAAAGAGGAATTTCCAAGTTTCAAAGCTGTAGCTACACCTATTCCAGAAATAGGGCCTATACAATTGGGTGAATTAAAGCGTCCAAACTTTTTGAACATGTGGTAAGGGGTTGCAATCTAAGGGGGAGGAGTTACAGATGCAAATGAACACTTTGTTGGGGTTGTTTTGCCAGAAAGAGGAATTTCCAAGTTTCAAAGCTGTGGCTACACCTATCCCAGAAATAGGGCCTATACAATTGGGTGAATTAAAGCGTCCGAACTTTTTGAACATGTGGTAAGGGGCTCCAATATAAGGGGGAGGAGTTACAGACACAAATAAACACTTTGTTGGGGTTGTTTGGGGTCAGAAAGAGGAATTTCCAAATTTCAGAGCTGTAGCTACATCCATTTCAGAGATAAGGCCTATACGGTTTGGTTAATTATAGCGTCCGAATTTGTTAGACCGAGTGTATGGGGCTCAAATCAAAGAAGGAGGAGTTACAGATGCACAAAACATTTTGTTGGGGTTGTTTGGGGCCAGAAAAAGGAATTTCCAAGTTTCAAAGTGGTAGCTACACCTATTCCAGAGATAGGGCCTATACAATTGGGTTGATTAAAGTGTCCGAACGTTTTGAACATGTAGTAAGGGGTTCAAATCAAATGGGGAGGAGTTACAGATGTAAATAAACACTTTGTTTGGGTTGTTTGGGGCCAGAAAGAGGAATTTCCATGTTTCAAAGCTGTAGCTACACCTATTCCAGAGATAGGGCCTATACAATTGGGTGAATTAAAGCGTCCGAACTTTTTGAACATGTGGTAAGGGGCACCAATCAAAGGAGGAGGAGGACCCACTTGCTGACGGTACAACATCTCGTACACTAGTATCATCCATTGTAGTCAAGCTCTTTACTCGGTTTTATTACTGCAACTCTTTAAATGCTCACGAAGTGTGTTAATATTAATACATTGTCTACATGAAAGGCACACTTCTTTCGGCGGGGAAGAACAGCGCAGAGAATCTACTTGGTCCATCGATGCACCTCGACCAAGTCTCCTAACACACTTATTAACCTTCAGGCGCATGCGCATGAGGGTTAATCAATAAACGTTAATTGACGGTTGCTAGGGATAGTAACTCCGCATCTGTTCTTCGTTAATATACGCTGCTAGGGGGATCGCGGATACTTACCGGTAAGTAGTTGACTCACAAAGAATTTCCAACTAATATTCTGAGTAACTCGATTTATAGAGCCCCTAAGTTACCATATAAACACAACTTTTTTGAGGTACTGAAATATTTTTAGAGATGGAAATTTCGTACGCAGCCCTCGTAGAATATTTGCAACAACCCTATCAGTTTACTTTAGTCTATTTCTGCGTTATTTTCTACTTATTCCATTTTTTACCAAACTTTTTTCTAGTGCTGTAGCTAAGAACTATTGAGATAAATAAAAAATCTAAACTGACTACTTTTATTACCTTACTAAGTTAAGACTCTATACAAAAAATAGATTTCTAACAGTTCGTCCTCGTCGACTAATAACACAAAACAATTTGAGGTGCCCTGCAGAAAATCTTCCCCATCTTTCTTCATCTATAATACTGTAAATAATATCAGTGCATTAATGTTATCATATACCTTCCTCAGCAGTTGAAGTGTATCACTGAAGTGCACATTTCCTCCTATGAAGAGTGAAAATGCCAACTCGGTATGCCTTTCTATTTCGGCTAGAAGAATTGGGAAATCGTAGAGAAATCCATTGTGTGCTACCAAAACTTACATCGGTAAGTCGCACTGAATATAGAGAGCATTTGATGAATTTTTTTAATCATACCTGGATAGTAAGAGTTTCCAGTCTCTTTAGAGACGTACTCAACAGCATATGTCAGCCACTCTAAAAATTTTGGCAGTACAATTGAGAGTGGCTTTTCCACCCTAAGGAAATTACTAGTAATCTTAGTAATTCTGGAAACTATACATAGATTGGAAATAACATTGTTTACATTGTGATATTGTATTTCATTACCAGGAGCTGAAATGGTTCTGCTTGTTCTAACAAGTGAAGAGAAAGCAGGAGCAGGAAGTGGAACTGGTATGGGTTAAAAACCTTAGCAGCAATGTCCGTAAGGTGGTCTTTATTAATACTCAGTCCTGTGGCCTCACAGTCATAGAGCACAAGAAGTGGCAAGTGACCATTACTACTGTCAGGACTGCTTTCCTGCTCTTCAATGGGGTCAAGATGGCATTCTGGAGTGTCAACTTCGAAATGATCATCTATTTCTTCTAGGTACTCGCTGCTGTTAGCCTCCCCCTTGCCATCTCCAACATACTCACCCACTACACCACCAACATCCTTCAAGGTCTCCATAAAGTTTTTCTCGGCCTCATACCTGGCTTTCTTTGCTCTCTTCTGTAAGTTCTTATTTGTAACATAAGCAAGGGATTTTTTTAAACGTCACACAAGCCATTCAAAGAAGATAATTCAAGAGATAATTTTATGTAATGAGTATTTGTAGGAGTAGATGAATAGTGTATCCAAGTATTAATATTTTTATATTTTACCACAATGTACGTACCGCTTATGAAGATTGTTGGCACTAGATCTCTTGATTTGTTTTCTTTCCCAGGCTTTCTGCTCTGACAAAATGGCGGATACAGCAGCTGCAGGTTTAATCCCTAGGCGCTAGCCCCCTTTACTTTATAGTTCTCTGCCCGCGTCTGAGTACGCTGGCAGCGAACTATCCACCTAACTAACACTCACCACTAGCTTGCTTCTTCGTCATGGTAGCTCTCTCCCTCTGGTCCGCAGCACTAGGATGAGTTGGTTAGCATAGGTGGCGGCCGGAAACCCCGCCCCCCAATCAATTAAAGCTGACTGGGGCGCTATTAATGGGGCGGGGCAAGCCCCTTTAATCCTGCTAATGGAGGCACGACCACCCGCCCCAGACACAACAGCGGAGGAGAGGGAGAGACTCCAAAAACAAATAACAACATAGGTTATGTAATAACTGACTGTTTGCATACCAAATAGGTGACAGACATGTTATAAGTGTATGCTCTAGTCAGTCTAGCAAAATCTAGCAGAGTACGTTGCCAGCTGCTCACGTGGGATTTTTATGTAGTCCAGGTAAGCCAGGCTCTTCCAGCGACCCAGGGTCCTCACCGTGGAATCTTCCAGCCCTCTTGCAGCTGCAGTGGTGGCCGCACCTATGCGGAAACTGTGGCCAGAATAGTGGCCCGGGTTGACACCAGCTACATCCAATGCTCCTTTCACCGCCAAGACGAGCCGCTGTCTGGCGAGTGGTCTACCATCATGGAAGCGGAAGAGTGGGCCATCCTTGTTGCCTCTTACTCTGAGATATGACAACATGGCCGATACAGGACACAGCTGTGAGGGAACTTTTCCAATGAACAAGGAGATGCCTTGCCTGAAGGGGTCAGTCTTTGATGATTTCAGATGCACCTCCATATATGATGGGGATAGTGGGTCATCCACAAGAATGTCCCCCCAAGAGAGATGAGTAGATGCATCATAGGCATTGTCATCGGGGACAGTAAGCTCTCCAATTTGCATGAAGCCAAAAAAGGCTAGACAGCAAGCTGCCCAGAGCATCACAACATCATCATCCTCCACCCTCGTATCCCAAACTGACTTGATTTTGTATAGTAAATCGGGTGTTATCGGTCTGCGTTCTCGCTTTGTAACACCTGCCACGCCTTCTGCTCGCTTAAACCCCTCAACACATAGTGCAGCCTATGCAGGCCTTGGGAGAACGGGTCTCCCCGGCCTTCCGAGATGTGCCAGTGACGTATTCCTGCTATGTACGACTTGATGGTGCGATGACGAAGGCCGTTGGTAGCGAGTGTAGCGGCAAAATGGCAGAGAGTATATAGGGGCAAGATTAGCAGCCGAGCATTCCTTCAAGTATCTCCTGACTCTGCATGCATAAAGTTTGTGGGTGGACTCTGCAAGACCCATCAGGTAATATTTCTGAACATCGCCACCCAATCCACCTTTGTCCAGTCTGGGGTCCCGTCCACCAGGCACTGGAGCAGGCCCTCATGGATGGGAGTCGGATCCCTTGCCGCCTCCGGAACCAAGTTCTGAAATAGAGAAAGTGAGTCCCGTGAGAGATCATCAGCAGCGCCATTGTCAACACCTGGGATGTGTTCACACACGAAGGACACATCTCACCGAGCCAGGAAAAATGACAGGCATCTCATGAGGTGCATCGCTCTGTCTGGGCAGTGCCCATTCCACAGGGGTAGGAAACAACCCCACCACCTGAGATCGGAACGAAAGCCGGCATTCAACCGTACTCTGTGATGCAAAGCTCGCACTCCCTCATGCGGCGAAGGAATGGGCAACCAGGCTTGATGACGCAGCAAGCATGCTGCAAGCAGCCAATGATGGATAGCAATTCCCTCTTGGTGCACGAGGATTTTGTGCCCCACTCTCTAATCATGGCCAGCAAACGACTCAACTTCTCTTCTGGAAGACTCAGGGTCATGGAAATTGTATCTATCTGGATTCCCAGTAAGGTCAGCCTTGTGGAGGGACCCTCCATTTTTGCAGGTGCCATTGGAACACCTAGTACCTCGCATCGGGAGAGGGCCCGGTGCAGCGGCACACCACACTGGGCCAGGTCGGGTGGCCCGAACAGCAGGTAGTCATCCAGGTAATGGATACCATATAATATTGTCTACGTTCAATAGGATCCACAGCAGGCCATCGGCAATGGCATTGTACAGCTTAGGTGCTGAGCGAAGGCCGAAAGGTAACACCTTGTCCACATACGTTTTGCCCTTCCATTTCATACCCAACAGGTGGCGGTCATCAGGGTGCACGGGAACAGTTCTAAAAGCCCCCGACACATCGAACTTCGCCAGCGCTGCACCCCTACCAATCTTCAGAACATTCTGGCTAGCAGTATCTACTGATACATACTGTAAGCTGCACAACTCGGAGCTGACCCCATCATTAACGCTGCTCCCAGCAGGAAATGAGAGGTCAACTATCAGCCTCCACTTCCCAGGCACATGTCCCTTTGGCACCAGCCCGAAGCGATTAACGACTGGCCTCCCTTGGCTCAACTGGGCCCAAGATCCTTCGTTCTGCCAACTCAGTTGAGATAAACTGGTCTATAACACTGGGTCTCTCCAAATCTGACCTCATATCTGACCCTGCCCCAGTGCACCTAGCAGACTCATAACCGAAGCTGATGCGGAAACCTTCCCTCAGACCCTTCACCAAGTAGGAATGGTACCTTCTGTCAGGGTGATCGGCCAGCATTTTTTCCCACTCATCTGCTCTCATTGGGGTCACAACATGGTCCCAACCAAGAATGTTTTGAAATGCAGAACTTTGACTGACTGGGCGCTTCCCGTCGATGGCCTGCAAAAGAGCCATATAGGCATACTGCCCATTACGAACCCCTATAAACACACAAGTGTATGTATATAATTCCCCGTAGACTACACTGGACTACTATTAACAGAGTCTACAAATTTGCGGATTACCACTCCCTTAGATACCAATTCATTAATTCCATCATACTACAAATCTAGTCACAATAATGGATGAACCATGTAATGACATGACTGGCAACAGTTGCCATAAGTGTCGAGTTTCAGTCAGTTCTGGCTTAGGGGGCGTGGCTCCTCTCCTTCGGGACCCATGGTGCAAAATCTCCTGGCATGATCACCACCACACTTCGCGCAGCAATGTGCGAACCGACATGGGTGGGATGCGCATGGCCTGCCATCATTCCACGTAAAGCAGGCTTGAACCCTCCTCCTCTTGGCCCTAACCAGACCAGGCTGTGCCGGTGTATGTGGTGGCCGCTGAAGGGTCTCCGACCCTTCCACCATAGCCTGGGTGAACAGGCACTGATTGAGGCAAAAGTCTGCCTCTTCCATTGAGGAATAGCTGTGGCGCAGTGACGTGTCATAGTTCTTCCACCATCCAGTGGTGGAGTGGTTTTGGCATGACATGACTACGGCAAGGTGGCCCCACAAAGCCACGGCTTTCTCCGGATGGGACCGGCAGATAACACCTGCATACTGGGAGAATCCACTAACCCAGGCGTCACGATTCACTACAGGGCAGAATGATTTCGCCTTAGGTGGTTTATGGTCCTCCCCATCAGTTGCCCGCTTGAACTCTGCCCTGAGCGCCTCCTGAGATAGCTCGCCCATGTCCACGAACTCTCCAGATAGGATGCGTTTCACCAACCTAGCCGGGACAGTTGGCAAGGTCATGCCCATAGAAAACTTCCGAACCTCCTTCACCTCCAGTGAAGTGGCATCACCTGGCTTCGGCTTGTCTTTGCTCGACTCAGCCATTGCCGCGCCATCTGGTTTTTCGGCATCCACAGTCATTGGCCTCTCAGGAGCTGGTGACCCTTTACCACTTGTAGAGGACTTAGGGAGACACAGTGCAGCCACAGCACGTGGATCGAATGCTCCCAGGCCAGCGCCTACAAACAGTGACAGAGGGACCATGAGACAAGTACCACGACTATGTAATGGCTCAGCAGTAGACAAATTTCGAGAGCCATCATGCTCGTATATAGTATCTCCAGAGTGGCATTGTGTATACGAGCATGTGGTCCCAGCTGAGCATGGTGCTCTTGGGTCAGGTCGATGGGCATGTGACTCTAGTTGGTTGTGTATCTGAGCACTGTGGCTTCAGTGGAGATTTATACTAGAGCAATGTGGCCTAGTTGGATTGTTAAGGAGCATGGTGGCTCTGGCGATGATATGTGTACGAGCATAGTGGCTCCGGCTGTGAGCTCCACGAGCCCATCTACATATCACGAACTGAGCCACATGCTCCTATGCACATCGCCCCCATAGCCACCCGCTTACATCACAACTAGAGCCTCCTGCTCATCTATTCCTCGTAACTAGCTTCACGTGCCCATACACACATAGCCAGTGTCGTAAGAACCACCTACTCCCCGTCACCAAAACAACTGGGAGCCACATGCACTATGCCTACAAAAAAAAACAAAAAAACAGACAATAGGGAGCCACGTGCTCCCCCACACAGAACATTGGGAGCCACATGCTCCTCAACACAGAACATCGGAAGCCACGTGGTCCTCAACAGGGAACAATTGGGAGCCACATGCTCCTTCACACCAAACATTGGGAGCCACATGCTCCTCAACACCAAAGCAATCGGGAGCCACATGCTCCTCCATACGGAACATTGGGAGCCACATGCTCCTAACACAAACAATTGGGAGCCACATGCTCCTCGTCACGAACAAATGGGAGCCACACGCTCCTCACCACAGAACAATTGGGAGCCACAAGCTCCGCACCACAGAACAAGTGGGAGCCACATGCTCCACACCACAGAACAATTGGGGGCCACACACTCCTCACCACAGAACAATTAGGAGCCACATGCTCTGCACCACAGAACAATTGGGAGCCACATGGTCCTCGCCACAGAACAGTTGGGAGCCACACGCTCCTCATCACGAAACAACTGAGAGCCACATGCTCCTACAAATAACTGGAGACACATTCTCGTGCTCCTTGAACCAGACCATATCTACGTAATTGACATTACAGCCCTTTCAAACAAGTGATAAAGGATACCATAACCCCTCCGTGGCATCCCTGCTGAAGATATGTGTATTAACATGCACCATGATCCCATGAAAACTGTCCCATAGCTAACAGGGGGTATTCAACTCTCTCAAACAATGACTAACTCTGCTGCAGTAACCACTCTATGATAACTAACAGTACCACGACCCACCACCTACCGGCTATGGCTCCACCATGCGTTTTCTCAGGGGGCCCTGTAGATTCCACAGCTCCTCCGCTCGCTAAAGGCCTCTGCAATGAGCGCCTTGACCATGCTGATGTCCAAGTTACGGCCGTCCCTAGACGCCGACGTGGACACACCACCGCTGGGAGCGCCTATATCCCCGCGATCGCCGGTAGCCCCACTAGTCGAACCGCCAACGGCGCCGTCTGGGTGAGTCTTCGATTTCTCCGACATTGGTTAAATAAAATAGCAAATAGCAAATACACTTCTATGGTATCTGGCCTACTTCGCGTTCATGACACCTTAGTGTTTCTATTTGATGCACACTGTATGTATCCCCACCTCGTGGTCCTCTCTTACGCTTGCGCGTGAGGAAGAACCCTTTCCCACACAAGATTGGGGCATTCTGCCCTGTATTAACCCCACCTAGCATGCTGCTAAATGGTCAATCAATCCCCATCCTAATCAGGCAAATCACTTTCCATATGGGACCCAGATTCTGCACATTACAATGTCATGAAGAAAAGGTGAGAAAGTAAACAAGCAAATAATACTGTAATGAGCTTTTTTTGGTATTACTTTATGACAGATGGCCATATTCGTTTTGCAGGTGTAGTGTGCACGACCAAGATCAGTACGTTTGCTTCGATACACTAGAGCCAAACCATGAAATCCTTCACTTGTATTTGTTGTCAGTCTACCATGGTCGGACAAATAATCCTGGGGCCGTGCAGCCATTCCTTCTATCAACAGTTTGAAGTTGTCTACTTGGACCTTGCAGGTAAATGCATTGTCGCTTGTGTAAGGTGACCCATCAGAATTACACTGGTAACAATAATAATAATAATAATAATAATAATAATCCATTATTAACCTTATCATATATATATAAATTATATATATAATATATATAGCTATAGAATTGGCATGAATTTCATGGAAGTTTTTGGTAAAAACTTCCATGAAATTCATGTCAATTCTATAGCTATATAATATATAATATAATATCTTATATAATTGAGAAATATTTTCCGTACATTATTTATACAAAATAATCACATTAACAATGCTTTCGATTATCACTGAGTTAATCCTGCAGCTCGTACCTTGAAAACACCTTAGTTCACTGCCAGCCCTCTCTTATGCCCCGGCAGTGAACCATTATTCCCACATACAAATGCCAATTAATGTTACCACCATTATTATGTACACCTACTTACCTTGTCATCTCTCCCCAGCTGCTCTCCCATGGCCGCAGCTCTAGTAGCTGAGTCTTTTGGCTCAGGTGGAGCCGGAAACCCGCCCCCCAATCAGCTTGGGCTGACTGGGGTGTAATTAACGGGGCGGGGCAAGCCCCTTTAATTCCGGCACCCACGTTTTCATGGTAAACAGGAAAACTGCTTACCGGAGGTTAAAATTAAAAGAAATAAAAGATGTCCCCCCCCCCCCTCCCCTTTCAAATTCCTCTTTCGGTCAAATAAGGTGTGGGGGGGTGGGAAAATCTTTCGTTCCGCAACTTTTCTCTTCCCCGCTAGTATATTCTAATTATTCACCTCCCACACGTGGGGAGCCCTGTGCGCATGACCCTGCCAGACACTCCCCTCCTACCTAACCAACCGTTGCTGGTACTCCGCCTGGTATTAACCCCGCCTAGTCTGCTACTAAGCTGTCATTAATCCTGCAGCTCGTACCTTGAAAACACCTTAGTTCACTGCCAGCACTCTCATGCCCCGGCAGTGAACCATTATTCCCACATACAAATGCCAATTAATGTTACCACCATTATTATGTACACCTACTTACCTTGTCATCCCTCCCCAGCTGCTCTCCCATGGCCGCAGCTCTAGTAGCTGAGTCTTTTGGCTCTGGTGGAGCCGGAAACCCCGCCCCCCCAATCAGCTTGGGCTGACTGGGGTGGTGTAATTAACGGGGAGGGGCAAGCCCCTTTAATTCCGCCAATGGAGGCACGACCACCCGCCCCAGGCCAAGACCAAGACAGAGAAGGGGGGGAGAGAGACCCCAATAGTATAATTACGAAATAATAAACAACAACTACAATAACTGTAACAAGAATGCGATACACAAACAACAGCTACCTAAACATACACCACAGGAACTGCAGTAAGTGTGTATTACCAACAGCACCCGTTCCAGTACACTTGCGAGTTCAACAAATTCTTGCTGTATACGATGCAAGCTGTGCCCTTGGAATCTTTATGTACTCCAAGTACGCGAGACTTTTCCACCGTCCCAAGGTCCTAACTGTGGAGTCCTCCAGGCCCCTAGCTGCCGCCGTAGTGGCTGCACTAATGCGGAAACTGTGTCCAGAGTATTGACCTGGCTCAACACCTGCTTCTTCCAGTGCAACCTTGACTGCAGTAACCAGGCGTTGCCTGGTTAGAGGCTTGCCATCAATGAATCTGAACAGAGGTCCAGCACTTTTGCCTCGCACCACCAAGTAAGCCAACATGGCAGCCACTGGACAGAGATCGGATGCCACTCTGCCAATAAAAATAGAAATCCCTTGTCGGAAAGGGTCTGTCTTCGAGGCTTTAATGCGAACTTCTATTCTTGAAGGGTGGGCAGGATCATCAACCAACACATCTCCCCATGACAAGTGACCAGAGGCATCGTAGCCATCGTCCGATGGCACTGTCAGTTCCCCGATCCGCATAAAGCCGAAAAATGCCAGGTTGCATGCCGCCCAAAGCATGACCACATCTGCCTCATGTGCACGAGGGTTCCACACTCCTTTGATCTTGCGAAGCAAGTCAGGTGTAATAGGCCTACGCTCACGTTTTGACACCCCTGCCATGCCTTCAGCACGCTTCACACCCCGCAAGACGTAGTGTAACCTATGCAAGCCAGCCGAGAATGGATCCCCGTAGCCCTCCGAGATATGAAGGTGACGCACTCCTGCCATATACAACTTAATTGTCCTGTGGCGGAGACCATCCACTGCCAACGAGGCAGCGAAATGGCACAGTGTGTCTTCATCCGCTGGCACTGGAGCTCGGCCGGCCGTAGCGCATATCCCAACGAATCGTCTCACCCTACAAGCATAAAGTTTATGTGTAGATTCGGCCAAGCCCATCATATAGAACCTCTGAACAGGGTCACCCAGTCCACTTTGGTCCAATCCGGGGTGTCTCTGACCAGGCACTGAAGGAGTCCCACCGGGATGTGGGTGGCCTCTGCCGCTGACTCCGGCACCAGCTGCTGGAATAAAAGGAGAGAATCCCTAGATAACGCATCAGCTGCGCCATTGTCGACAACAGGGATGTGCTGACAGACTAATGTCACGTCCCATCGTGCCAAGAAAAACGATAAACACCACATCAGGTGCATTGCCCTGTCCATTTTACTTTTGCCGGAGTAACGATTGCAACTACCACCATGTTGTCGCATCTGCATGACACCGTTGCACCCTTCCAGAGGCGCCCCCACACGGCCACTGCCATAACAATCGGCAGTAGCTCCTTCACCGTAATATGAATCTCTGACCAGCTATCAGGAAACTTGAGTTGGAACCAGAGACCTGTGCATGTATAGGCCCCGCAACCCCATGCACCTGACGCATCAGTAGTGAGCACCACTTGTGGCTCGCCCTTAACCACGCTGGACATCGGGCAAGTGCCATTCCACACAGGCAAAAAACAGTTCCACCATTTAAGGTCTGACCGGAAGCCTGCATTCAGCAGCACCCTATGGTGCAGTGCTCTCGCCCCGGCTGAAAGGTCAATCATTCGCCGGAGGAAGGACCGGCCCGGTTTAATAACCAGACACGCGTGCTGTAAGCACCCAATCAGTGACAGCAAATCCCTCTTGGTGCAAGACTTCTTTGACTCCCAATCCCGAATCATGGTGCACAGGCGTTCCAGCTTTTCCCGGGGAAGGCTTATCGTCAATGAGGCCGTATCCAACTCTATCCCCAGGAAAGTCAATTTGGTGGCAGGGCCCTCAGTCTTTGCCGGGGCTATCGGCACACCCAACCCCTTGCACCGGGCGAGTGCCCTTTCTAAGGACACCCCACACTGACATGAGTCTGGTGCTCCAAATAGTAAGAAATCATCCAAGTAGTGGATGCACATCACCTGGTTAGTGTTAGCCAAGATCCACAACAGACCATCGGCAATGGCATTATACAGCTTCAGTGTTGATCGGAGGCCAAAGGGGAGCACCTTATCTACGTAGGTGCGGCCCCGCCACTGCATACCCAAGAGGTGCCGGTCATCAGGATGGACCGGCACTGTCCTGAATGCCTGATACGTCAAACTTCGCTAGATTCGCCCCCTGCCCCAACTCCAGGACCTTGTGACAGGCAAAATCCACTGATGTATACTGTAGACTGCATAACCCTGGGTCAATTCCATCATTGCCACTATTCCCAGCGGGAAATGAAAGGTCCACGATTAACCTCCTCCACTTCCCCGATGCATGGCCTTTCGGGACCAGCCCAAAACGATTCACATGGACCAGTTTTGCGGGAGAAGGATCAACAGGTCCAAGTACCCTTACTCTCCATTGCAACCACTGCTACTGGCACATGCCACGTATACTAACAAACTTTTTTTTTTTAATAATCAACATAATAAGAATGAACCACAAGCGAATTCATCCGGCGGTGCCGTGCCGTTTCTCCCACTGCTGTGCCCGGTTGGGGATCATGCTAGGAGATTTTGCCCTCCTACGTTTGAAGCGCCTCCTGGGGAGGAGGGTCGTCGTGGCCTTAACTGATCGTTGTCCAGGGACATTCTGTGGCTATTTTGTGTGGAACTTTGTTGTGCGCACAAGGCCTGCCGTCATTCCATGTGAAGCAGGCCTGTACCCTCCTTTTCCTCTGCCTCTGAGGAGCCAAAGGCCCGGGCACTGGAGGTGTCGGGCGCTGGAGCGACTCTGCGTACTGGGCAAAGCTGGCCGCCCAAGCATCCCGATCAGCAACGGGTCGGACCGACTTGGCCTTCGATGGTTTCTCCTCGCCTTCAGTGGACCTTCGGAATTCTGCCCAGAGAGCGTCCTGGGACAACTCCCCCATATCCACAAATTCCCCGGACAGAATCCGCTTCACCAGCCTGGCTGGGACAGTAGGCAGGGTAACACCCATTGAAAAATTTTGGGCTTCTCCCTCCGCTGCCTTTGCTGCCACCTCTGCAACCTTTGCTGCCCCCTCCGCTTGGTGACTGGATGGAACCACGCCCTCTGGCTTTGAGCCATCTGCTGACTTCGGTAGGCCCAGCGCCACCACAGCATGGTCATCGACAGTGCCCAGGCCTGTATGCACGCAACAAGCATGCCATCAGCACACAGTCCCAATACCAGGCCTATGCTCCTCCGAGCCAAAGCGAAGGCCACATACCCTACCTCTCCCTAGGTGCTGCTAAGTGAGTCACACGCTCACAGCACTATACCTAACTACCATGGGGAGCCGCATGTCATGTAAGTCACTGCTATCAAGTGAGCCACATGCACATAACACAGCACTTCAACCACTATATAAGGCCCCACACCCTTCAGGACCCTGCCGTTAAGTGAGCCACATGCAATACTTCATATACCATGTAGGGCCACACACCCCTCCAGTCACTGCTTTAAGTGGGCCACATGCCCATAACACAAAACTTCATAATATGTAGGGTAACACCCCCATGAGTCAATACTGTTAAGTGAGCCACAAGCTCGTAAAACAATACATCATATACTCATATACTATGTAGGGCCACACGCCCTTTAAGTCACTACTGTTAAGTGAGCCACATGCTCACAACACAATACTTCATATACTATGTAGGGCCACACGCCCTTTGAGTCACTACTGTTAAGTGAGCCACATGCCCACAACACAATACTTCATGTACTATGTAGGGCCACACGCCCTTTGAGTCACTACTGTTAAGTGAGCCACATGCTCACAACACAATACTTCATATACTATGTAGGGCCACACGCCCTTTAAGTCACTACTGTTAAGTGAGCCACATGCTCACAACACAATACTTCATATACTATGTAGGGCCACACGCCCTTTAAGTCACTACTGTTAAGTGAGCCACATGCTCACAACACAATACTTCATATACTATGTAGGGCCACACGCCCTTTAAGTCACTACTGTTAAGTGAGCCACATGCTCACAACACAATACTTCATACACTATGTAGGGCCACACGCCCTTTAAGTCACTACTGTTAAGTGAGCCACATGCTAACAACACAATACTTCATACACTATGTAGGGCCACACGCCCTTTAAGTCACTACTGTTAAGTGAGCCACATGCTCACAACACAATACTTCATATACTATGTAGGGCCACACGCCCTTCTGTCAAGTGAGCCACATGCTCACATCACAATACACATGCTGACAATGTTTCGTAGGCCCCTTTTATTTTATTTATTTTATTTTTTTTCCCTTCCTATTTCAGTACACCACCTATCTACTACCACCAGTGAAAAGTATTGGCAGACAGTAAGTATATGTGACCGGATTTGGGAAAATCCGCCTAAACGCGGCAAACAATTTTTTTCAGTATCCCCGGGTAAAGCCTTATGGGTCGATTTTTTTCGAAAAAAATTTTATGGCAGAAATCGATAGACACCAGTTAGCTCTAGCTTATGACGCAGTTGTAAGCTCTGGCGTGCTCTAGAACTCACACTAGGAGGCTAGAAACACTAGCCGGTTGGACTCGTGTACGGAGAGTTGCTAAGAAATTATTGGCGGGCTTTTCACTAACAGCCGGGAAAAAACTGTAGCTAACTAATTCACTTACTATTCTACATAATTCACGAACTCACGCAATTCTCGTCATCATAGTTTCTTAAGGAGCCCTGCATTAAGCCTTTTAGACTTCTTTCAATCCGCCTGTAACCGGTTTATTCCATAGTGTCCCGGAGACACGCAGTAATAGTATACGGACACAAGCCACGCCCCCTGACCTTAGCAACGCCTTTACCCGGCGTTTTTTCGAAATCAGCAATAATAAGTTTAGCAAAAATACTGAAGTGTTGTAGTGGGTAGGGCGAAGACGGCTTGTGCTACAGCTTCCAAATTCGGAGGAAGGCATCCCAAGGCCCCGTGCAGCCTACTGGTAGAATAAATTAGAAAACTTTAGATGCCGCGTTTAGCCGGGTTTTCACAAATCCGGTCACATATATAAAAGATAAAAGAGTAAAACTACCATCATCTCAATCCGTGGCTCCACCATGGCCAGCCAGGCAATACAACAATAAATAGAGCAAAATAAAACACCAAATAGGCTATTTTAACAAACATACCCCCCACTGTGCCACTGCTAGAGCTGCTGCTGCCCAGACCACTGCTGGAGTCACCACCAACGCCTGACTTCCCACCAGTGCCACTATCGCAGCTGCTTCTGGCCACCGAGTGTGCCCTGAGCGCCTCCTCCACCAGCGCTTTGACCCTGCTCTCAAAGTCACAAGCGTCAATTGCCCCCGAGGTACCGGCAACTGAGGAAGTACCAGAAGTGGAAGCACCAGTACCAGCAGCAGAGGGCTCACACACTCTCCTTTTCTTGAAAATTGGCTCTTTCTCCATGATCACAATCTTAAAATATTTCGTTTCGCAACTTTTCTCTTCCCTGCTAGTATATTCTAATTATTCACCTCCCACACGTAGGGAGCCCTGTGCGCATGACCCCGCCAGACACTCCCCTCCTACCTAACCAACCGTTGCTGGTACTCCGCCTGGTATTAACCCCGCCTAGTCTGCTACTAAGCTGTCATTAAATGCTATGCTTTAAACAGAGTTAATGGAGAGAGGAATCGCCAGAAGGAGAACAAGTAAGGGTAGTATGGAGGGGACCCTATGCCGGGGTACGCAAGCTGCCACAACACATGCTATACATGCAACACTGCTACACCCTCAAGTGGTATAGATACCAGGCCAGCGGAGAGAAACATTTAGAGTGGATGGAAAACAACACAGTTGGAGTGGGTGGGAAACAACAGTTAGAGTGAGTGGAAAACAACAGTTAGAGTGGGTGGAAACCAGTTATGAGGTGGAAGAAGTTCCCAGGGCTGAGACTGGGTTCTCAGCAGCACAGAGAGAATGGATTGATAGGCTGATTGCAGACAAGATAGCTACTGTAACTTCAAAGGGAAGCAGCAGCAAGTGCCACTCTTGTAGAGACCCCAACTGAGCTAGGACAGCTGTGGTGGATTGGCCACCCTGGATAGGTTGAGCTAATGATTCAGTGTAGCAGGGAAACTATTGTCCAAGCAGTGATTTGGCCTGAGGGGTGGGGGGGGGGGGGGGGGGGGGGGGGGGGGATAGTAACAAGGGAATCTGCAAGGTAACGGATAGTAATTAGGGAATCTGCAAGGTAACCCAACTGACAGGGAAGGAAGGCTTGACTGCATCAAAAATATGTTAGTCCCCCTAGTCATAATAGTACAATAGTATGTTAAGGATCAGAAAATGGAAGGCACTGGCAGGAAGAATTTTCATAGATAAGACACAAACAAAGGAGAAGCAACAGCATGTAGCCCCTCAGGGCAATATAGCCCATAGTGCTTTTGCAGGGAAGTACAGCCCCTAATGGGAAAGCAGGGCAATGTAGTCCCAAGTGGTCTTGCAGGGCAATGTAGCCCCACGTGGTCTTGTAGGGCAATGTAGCCCCAAGTGGTCTTACAGGGCAATACAGCCCTAGTGGTCTTACAAGGCAATGTAGCCCCAAGTGGGGTCTTACAGGGCAATACAGTCCCAGTAGTCTTGCAGGGCAATGTAGTCTCAAGTGGTCTTGCAGGGCAATGTAGCCCCAAGTGGTCTTGCAGGGCAATATAGCCCTAAATAGGCAAGCATGGCAATGTAGCCCTAAGTGGTCTTACAGGGAAATACAGCCCCAGTGGTCTTGCAGGGCAATGTAGCCCCAAATAGTCTTGTAGGGCAATATAGCCCCAAGTGCTCTTACAGGGCAATATAGCCCTAAATAGGCAAGCATGGCAATGTACCCCTAAGTGGTCTTACAGGGAAATACAGCCCCAGTGGTCTTGCAGGGCAATGTAGCCCCAAGTGGTCTTGCAGGGCAATGTAGCCCCAAATAGTCTTGTAGGGCAATATAGCCCCAAGTGCTCTTACAGGGCAATATAGCCCTAAATAGGCAAGCATGGCAATGTAGCCCTAAGTGGTCTTACAGGGAAATACAGCCCCAGTGGTCTTGCAGGGCAATGTAGCCCCAAGTGGTCTTACAGGGCAATATAGCCCCAAGTGCTCTTACAGGGCAATACAGCCCCAGTTGTCTTACAGGGCAATGCAGCCCAAGTTGTCTTGCAAGGCAATGTAGCCCCAAGTGTTCTTGTAGGGCAATTTAGCCCCAAGTGGTCTTGCAGGGCATAGCCCCAGTGGTCTTGCAGGGCAATATAGCCCCAAGTGGTCTTGCAGGGCAATGTAGCCCCAAGTGGTCTTGCAGGGAAATGTAGCCCCAAGTGGTCTTATAGGGCAATGTAGCCCCAAGTGCTCTTACAGGGCAATATAGCCTCAGTGGTCTTGCATGGCAATATAGCCCTAAGTGGTCTTGCAGGCAGTAAATAACTCCAAGAGAGTATTTCTGGAGTATATTTTATCTATTATTGTATAATTTTATTTGTGTTGTGATATGTTTGTATGTTGTCATAGTTTTGAGCATCTGTCCTATAGCTATGGAAGTCCGAAAATTTGTTTATTAAAATTTCAGCTTAGCCAAAATAATTAGTTTCACACACACACACACACACATATACACAACACGCACTCACAATGTACACATCACATAGACAACACACAGTACCTGCTACTGCATACATTTATTTCATTTATTGTGCATGGATTGTGACCACTTTCAAAGTAGATAGTAGATATAGAACAATTTCTGCTGACAAGTTGAACATTAAGCATACACTATAGACTCATTACCTACATAGCTGTTTATTATGTGACTGTCATAATATCACCATTAAAGCATCAAACAAGTGTAGTCTTTTGTAGGAGACTTCCCAAAAAAGTTAAAATTAAAAAAACAACAACAATAATCATTATGTTGCCTAAAAACATATTAGTAGTAGCTACACATGACTTTCACTAAAATGGAGAAGAAATAACAATAGCTGTATAGAAGTACAATATTTCTTTTTTTATACTTGCCATGTTCACACAGACATACACACATAATATTATATATATATATATTTATTCCACGCTAGATATCTTCACAATGATATTTTTAGGTACGTGACCCGTGAGATATCTCATGATATCACAAAGTGTTATCTCAATACTGTATTGCGCAAGCTCATTACCAGAGTAGTTATAGCAACCCGGCCTGGGTACAAGTTTTCTGGGTTTTTACAGCTACCTTTATTCTAGTGGAGCCTACCCAGCCAGGTTAGAGCAGCTGCGATAATATCAGCTGGGGTTGTGGGGAGCCCCTAGTGAGTTTTCGCTAACTTTACACCTGAGTTACCAACAAAACTACTTCAGTGAAGATATCTAGTGTGGAATAAACCACTTATTACACTCGTCAGAGTGATCTGGTTAGATATTTCACTCTCAGGCTTTATTTTCACTCGCCTTTGGCTCATGAAAATAAATTAGCCTGCTCGTGAAATATTTCACCATATCACACTCTGACTCATGTAATACGTACTATATATACACTAGTGATGTGCTTGAGCACAAATGGCAAGCGAGCCTCAAGTTAGGTACATAAAACTGCGGTATTGCCACTACATAATTATATTAAGCTTAGTTCAATTAAAAACAGTAGTATAATAGCAGTTGAACATTAATAGCATAGAAATACAAAATTGTGAGAGAATTCTACCTTCCCTTTCTAAGTTCTTCAATACACAACCTGTTTTAGTTTCTGTGTATTAGTTGGATCCTTCTGAACAAGTCTGTAAGTGTCTAATTTGTAATAGCTGGGTGAGCTTAGAATAGTATTCTTCCTTATCCATGAGGACTGTGGTTCTACCTCAGTTGAGGACTTCGGCATGAAGTTGAAGCATCAGGTTAAGTTTTAATTAACATAATATTGTCTGTTAGAATGAGAAAATTTGCTATTATTATAATTATTTCAGCCAAGAATGACTGAAACATGGTTACTGTTGTAATTTGTTGCATCTTCATTACTGCACAAGTGATTTGGCTATTCAGTTGGCGTGGTTATGTGGCTTTTCGATGGGTGTGGTTATGTGGTTATGTGGGTATTCAGTGGGTGTGGTTATGTGGCTATTCTTGGGTGTGGTTATGTGGCTATTCAGTGGGTTTGGTTATGTGGCTATTGAGTGGGTGTAGTTATGTGGCTATTCAGTGGGTGTTGTTATGTAGCTGTTCAGTGGATTTGATTATGTGGCTATTGAGTGGGTGTGGTTATGTATAATTAGTTCAACCTCTTTCAAAGTCCTGGGCCTGATGATGAGCTGTCAAATTTAGTATGTATTTGAGAAAGTGTAATGAAAAACACAGCATACAATTCTATGAAGCCTTAGAGTGAATATTGTGTCAAGATAATGCTGAGCTGGAGCATGTATTCTTCTGGTGTAGCTAGAGCTAGAGTACTTAACTCAATAACCACACATACAGGGTCAGACGTCAAACCATACTAAGGTGAATATCAATGTTAGTGGCTGAGGATTCATCAAATAATCAAGTAATTGTCATCAAATGCATGTGTAGTTAGTAAGATAAAACAATATTTTCATTATACAGTACGTTGCTACAAAATTGACCATTTTCAGCTCATGAAAATCCTTAAATTGCAAACGTATTTCACATACCCATGTATAGTAGTTGTGTTGACTATCTATAACTCGCACACACATGCACACATCTCAATAGTGAAACAATGTGCTACACCGATGTTACTTGTGGATAGCGTGTATGACGCAATTGTGAGAATTTGAGATTAAGCACATTGCTGCGCGCACCAATGATCAGGACCGTAGGAGCCGGAACGGCCTAAACGGCCATGGCCGTTTAGGTTTTTGAAACTAACGGGTGTGGCACTATAATCAATTGAGCCACGCCCACTTTTCAATTGTGACCACGTTTTGGTTTATTCCAGAGCATCAGGCATGGCTAGTGGTGAAGGTGCTTGTGGTAGCTTACCAAAACTTCCT
>WLWD01001167.1_pt1 | contig 54788 bp, 39 predicted proteins | sample 6712731 | NCBI WGS metagenome assembly WLWD01 (sample SAMN12718690, study PRJNA576275) | sponge metagenome | isolation source: marine sponge | host: Mycale hentscheli | place: New Zealand: South Island, Marlborough, Capsize Point | collected 2014-11-01 | reverse complement strand
ATTTGCAAACCGGAAGTAGTCTACCGAGAGCCCGCGCAAAAGGCGCTAAATTGGAATAAATAATGGCTACTTATTGAGCCTCAAAATGTTGAAACTACCTGGCTTTTGCCGTCCAAAAGACGTACAATTGAAGAATAAAGATTAAACTAGTGCTTGCCTGTTCATAGAATACCCAAGGAGTCCCTAGACGCCCTTTGTGCTGGCTTCTTTATGAGCATTTCGAAATGGCTTCCAGAGAGTCATCCCACACATTGCTATTAACTAGCGTTCCTGACCAATAAATCTCGTTAAAAATATATGCATTATTGAAATCAAGGATTAAAATTGTTGAATACTGACTTTCATTCTTGTTGCATCTAATTTCATGGCATAATTTCTTCATTGAATATTCATTAGAAAAGGTAAGGATTATCAAGTGGGTAAATGGTAGCAAGTTGGTAAATGGTCAGTCAAAAGCCACATGTTGGTCCATGTGGGTGATTGCATGGTTTCTAACAAGTGTCTTATGAAAACATGGTCTGAGATAAGTATATGTCAGTGAGAAGAATGAGTTCTAGTGAATCCAACCTTAGAAGAAATCTCTTTCCTCCTGAAAGTACCAGTTCTTCTACAGGTTTGTCCAGTAGCTGTAATAAAAAATAGTATTTAATTTCACAATATTTTAATAAATACAACAGATTTACCTGAGCAGGCACAGCGACAGGACAGTCAGTCACAGTCAGTCTTCTCTGATGCTCACAAAGGACGTCCCTGTACAGCCTGCATTTTGTGTAAGGAAACATCAATAAAATATACTCATCCATTAAAATGGAAAGATCAAGAATTATTTCAATTCTTGAAGTCCATAGAGCCAGCAACCAAAGTTATGCATGATGCATGTATCTGCAGAAATTGCTATAGCAACCTATTTAGTGGGAGGAAGAATAAGGATTACAAGCCTAGGTGGAGGAAGACTAAAGCTAGTAAGCCATACTGTGAAGTGATAGGCTGTGGTGTAATTTCAAGTAGATGTACTAAGCTAGCCAGCAAGGAGGACATCAGTTCAAACTTGCAATGCACTTTGGCACCTTCACAAAAGCATGAGACACATCTTTGTGACAGACACTACAGAGACCTACATAGGCAGCTGAGTCCCTCTAGCTATCAGTGGAATTGTACTGTGTGCTCAGTAGGCATTCGTGGTTCAAACATGTGCTGAACCGGAAGTATTTGAAAGACACCTAAGGGAAAACACTAATTTTGATGGAAAAATAAAAAGTATAGACAAGGTGTGTAATGCATGCTACCGTTTCAGTTTGCTTCTTTCTCGGTCATTTAAACAAAAAAAAAAAAGTTGTGATGAAGAATTTAAAAGTTTGCTCGAATCCATCCAGAATTCTTTAGGGTCCAAGCCATTGCCATTTTCTGATGAGAAGAAAATAGTTGACTATGCTTTAATATTGTCAGCCATAACTATTGCTGAGAAGCTATTAAAAAATGAGGCACTAACACTACCAAGTGCACATGAAATATTCACAATGCATATGAAATACTTACATCCAGAAGGAAAATCAATGAACCCACGATGGTTGCTCTGCCAACTTTCTCTGCTTTTTGAGCATCACTTAGCATATACCTGTATTTTGAAAAAACACGGCACTATATTATACCGGTCAGGTAGAGAACTTGAATGCTTATCACATGCTATATTTTCCTTAAAAAATTATCAAGCTTCAGAAACACTCGATTATAAAGGAGTGTACAGGGATTTGAATCAACGAATATGCATGCAGGCAGAGCAATGCAAGCATTCAAAAGAATTGCTAGATGTTGAGGATCAAATAAAATCCACTGACCCAATACTATGGAATATGGTATGCTCCATTACACAAAGCAAAGACAGATTTACTTATGAACATCCGCAAATCTATGATGGTGAGATAAAAAATCTTAGATGTCTTTTTATCTTGCATTTAATCATGTTTTGTGTCGATAAAACCAGCTCACTTCCATTTCATCTGTTACTTACAGATGTTATTGACACTCACAATGGAAGTGCAGAGTTAATTAAAATCTTCAATAGATTAGGTGTGTGTGTGAGTTATGACACATTATTGCGTCATATACAAACAATAACTCAGCTTACTAGTATGCAAGGACTCATGCATAATATGAATGACAGTCATCTGACCATATTTACCATGGATAACATTGATTTCCTGAATAGTTATTCACAAGTTTATAGTGGAAACCAGCAACTGAGTTGGCATGGTACTACAGTACAGGCCATTCAAACCAAGCCTTCATTAAGTGGGTCATGTTGTGTCAAGCGATCTCATGCTCTCTTATCACCAATCAAAGATTTGCGGTCTCCCTTTCCAAAACGTGGTAGAGCACGTACAAGTACAGAGTTATCAACACCACCATCAGTTAATAGTAACCCTCTTACATATGATTTTATGTCCAATGACACTATTTTCAAGCCTAACTTAGTTCCACTGTCTCTTGAAAATTTTAGGGTTTCAGGTATTGAAACTGATCAAGTGAAAAAGTTTATTACACATGCAATCAGCTATTTTTTACTTCGAAACAGTGAAAGTGAACAACTCATAGGGTTTCAAACATTTTTCTCATATGCATCTAATATTTCTGAGCCAGAAGTGGGTATAGTCAAGTACATCAAAGTAATGGATGAAATAGCAGATAGCAAGGACACTGTCCTAAATATTGTTGGTGAACTTCATGCTGAATATATTATTAAACATAATCACAAGTACCTTGTGCTTGAAGGAGATGCTAAAACGTACAATGTCATTCAGGCAATTAAGCATGAATAATGGTGAAGATCTAAGCTGGCTAATACCATATCCTGGAGATTGGCACCTATTAAAAATTTACCAATGTTGTATCATGAAACCGTTTTTTGAAGCTGGCTTAAAGGATTTGGCTAATTTTAGCAGTTACCCAACACAATCCATTGGTGGATGTACACAATTCAAGCGAACTCATCGTTTCTTGATGGAAGTGTGGGAGGCTCTTTTTAGGAGCATGCTTCAATGTTTTAAGGCTAATTCTAATTCCAATAAGGTGGATGAAATTGTAACAAGTATATTGAGTGACTTTGCCAACACTAACTATGATGAGTTAGCAGTATACAGTATAATAAGATCTTTTGAAGAACAGCGAAATGATTTTGATGACGAATTCATTAGATATGTCAAGAAAATGGCAGACTCTGATGACACCTGGAAATTTTGGAGTGGATTTGTTTTTACAGATTGCCAGCCCTATATTTCATTATTTCTGGCTATCAGAAGTGAGAACTGGTTTCTACGATTGGCATCAGTGAAATTAATGGCTGCCAATTTTACTGCATTTGACCACCCCATATATCAGAGACTGATATCTCAGCATATTGTAGATGTGTTGCATATGCCAGCTGAGTTATTGAAGTATTTTGAAAGAGGGGGGTTTGCACTAAGTGTAACAGGCAAAGTTCTTCATTCTGTGGGGTTGGACGAATGTCATGAAATGCTTATTAATAAAGATGTAAAGCAAGCAATTGTGAAACCGACAATAAATATTATCAACCGTATAGTCAACTATATTCCACATCGTGTGAAAACAATGGACAATTTCAAAACTCAAATTTTCCCCCCCAAAAAAGTTTCAGCCAGTAAAGCTTCACCCATTATGTATAAGTCCGAGCACAATGCAATCAAGTCTAGTAAAAATATTGCATGTATGCTCGAAAAAATTAATGAATATGAACTTTTTCCTTGCCACATATCTGAAAACAGGGGATTAATTAATCCTTTTCGGCACCTAACAGCAAATGTAGTGCAAAGACATGACCTACTAAATTTTAATCTTTTAGGAAGGGAATATTTTGAACAACGAATACAGGCTTACTATTTAAAAAATCCAAGTGTCAAAGTTCCCCAGAGAAGGAAAAAGTTACAAACGTTTAGTTCAAGTAAAAATAAATCAAAAAGACGAACTAATGTAGCACAGCAAGAACTAAAGAAAGTCCAAAAGTGTATGAGAAGAAAAATAGCATATGCAAATAAGATTGGAAAAAATCCAGACATCATTGGCCAGCAGTACATAGAATATCCTCGTGCAATATGTACCACTGATGGACTACCTGTGAAAGGCCAGAAAAGCATTGCTACCAATTTTTTTCAAGCCAGATATAAAAATACCACATTAATTAGTCACACTCTCCCAACAAACTGGATTCCTGACTCAGTTATTTTAGAAGGTATGTTCTTGATACATACGAAACCACTACATAGTAACAAAGTCATGAAAGACTACGGAAATTTTATTATGAGGCGATTCATAGTACCTTATCTCAAGAAGGGAAGCCAAGAAATACATTTACATTTTGATGATCCAGGAAGACAGACTGAGAATCCTAAAAAATTTGAACAGTTACGAAGAGATACACTTTCTGATGACCACACTTGTTTTATTTTTTTCAATGATGCTGAGATTCCTGTAAAATGGCAAAGTATTATTAAGTGCAGAATATGCAAACAAAAATTAACTACTTACCTCTCTGAATATCTTGTTGGTAACATCAGGACATTTTTAGCTGAAGGGCAAAAGTTTGTCACATCTGGAGCCACAGGAACATTAGCAAGCATGGTTGTCACAAAAAATGAGGGTCCATATTTGTGGTCAGTTATAGAATCACGTGTAGATGAATCAGACACTAGACTCTGGCTACATATGAAACATTCGGCAGGTAGAAGAAAGTTTATTTTGTCTCCAGATACTGATGTTTATCATATCGGTCTTCCTTTGGTTTCAGCAGGGGATTCTGTTATCATTCAACTCAGTAAACCCAGTGATAAGGATCTAAAGTTAATTAATCTAAATATCCTGATTGACCTGCTGAAACGAGATCCAGATTTAGTTCACATTCATGATTCCCACATTCCAAGAGTTCTTCAGACACTGTTTGTTTGCACTGGTTGCGATTATATATCCTTTTTTTCTGGGATAGGCATGAGGCGTTTTTCTACAAAGTATTCTTTCAATATGCAAAATTCATTGCAGCTGATCTTTCTGGACCATTTGTGGAAGTCATTTCACATACAAACTTGTTAGAACAAGCCAAAGCATGCCAATTTCCGTTCATTAGACTAGTTGGTTGTGCTTACTTCAAAAAGCATGCAAATGCTTTCTTGGGGGAAACTCCATCTTCTCTCATGAATTCAATTGAACCTTCAACTGCTATAGAAGAGAGACACAAGAAGTGGCTTGATTTGATACGCCAGACCATTTGGGATAGAATATCCACAGAAAATGAGAGTATACCATCTTTTGATGCTCTTCATTACCACTGGCTAAGGAGTTGTTGGGTACTTCATATGTGCAGCAGGCAGAATGCAACGAAATGATGCTTGCTTCCCTGAATGGCAATGGTTGGATTGTAGGACATCAGAGCATTGAAATACTTTGGGATACAGCGGAAAACATCCAATCAGTGAGGCAAAATGTGAAACTACTCATGAATGGATGTGGTTGCAAGTCAGGATGTAGAACTGGAAGATGTGGCTGTAAAAAAAGTTCCAGACTTTGTGGTGCTGGATGCCGCTGTACCAATTGCCAAAACACACAAGATATTGTACACCAAGAAGAAGATGAACTGGTCAGAATTGAAAGGTAATTTTTTGATGTGTGTATACAATATAATTATTTTACTATAAAATTATTTTATACAATCATATTAAAACTAATCTATATTAAAATAAAATTAAGTTTCAATGGTGAACAAATAAATCAGTGGAACACACATATAAAATCTATTTATTGTGTAGATACACTACCTTAGATGAAGAAATTGACCTTCTGATGGAAGACATATTTGGAGTTGATCAAATTGAGGATCAAGCAGATGATGACAGCAGTGAAGGTGAAAGCGACTGTGACAGTGTTGAAGATGTGGCAAGTGTCAATTTTTTCGATAGCATCACCGATGGTGAAGATGAAACCAGTAGTGATGATGACTAAACACCATAATTTTCTCCCATTTTTCTTTCTTACTTTTGTGATGTTATTTGTCTTTTTTTTTTAGTTATTATTTCACGGTCACATCACTTACTCAACAGAATTAATCCTTCAGTTACATTTTTATTTTATGTCAAAGAACTGTTATTTAATATAGTCATGTTATGATAACCTTATAACATTTTTAGTATGACCATAACTTCTTTATATTAGACATGTGTTCATTTAATATCTTTATGAAGCTGTCTCATTATAGTCTATATTTACACCTCTACAAAATAACCTTACATTCTAAGAACATGCTTTAAATTCTCAGATATGATAGTTCTACCTTAAATAGACAAGCACTTAAATTATGAGAGCAAAAGAGAGGTCAGGAACGCTGTTTAATAGTGACTAGTTGAGGCTATTCACATTTACTGATCGAAACGAGGTTCAGAAAGAGCCATCTAAATAGCAGTAGATAATGGATACTTAAGTAGCAAAAGGTGGATATTAATATGTAAGAGTTATTCTTTAAAATAATGCTTAGTTGAGGGCTTACTAGGAATATTTTCACAAAATATTAGCCTTGAAAATCGGCTTACAATTCTCTTTATTCCCGGGTCAGCTTACCAGATGACGTAATCCTAGTACGCGGTGCAATAAAAACCGGCGTTTTCTGGTGGGTGGCGTAACGACTGAAATCGGGTACTGTATCCCCAAATTTAGTATACTTCTATCTGTCTGTCTCCCTGTCTTCTACCAGTTCTAGTTCGATAGTGTGTTTGTCAGTACTTCTATCAGTCTGTCTCCCTGTCTTCTACCAGTTCTATTTTGATATTCAAGCACGAGAGAGTCAACACCTACCCCACCAGACTATCCTTATTCTATAGTGACTAGATCAAGAGCCCCACAACATCGTCAATAAAGAAATCACTCGCCAAGACATCCATAGACATGAACTACTTCCATTTAGCCATTTTTCTCATTTTTAGCTTGCCTCATATTTTCTACAACTAATCCCTTTCAATCCTCATCATTTTGCATTTCTTCCGCCATTCCTTTCAATCAACCTTTCTACCTCAGCCGTCTTTTTACTTTGCCTGATATTTTTTTCTATTATTTCTTTGTTTACACTGTATCTCTCTTTGTATATTGTGCTCAGACTCCAGGGCTGGACCCTTTACCAGGCCCAGTGTTTGCAGCCTCAGGAGACTGGTGCTCCTGCGCACAACTTTTTTCATTTCACTATTTAAACTCACTTTTGTTCTCTTTCTCATTATACCTTGACAAAGACTCCCTCAAGTCGAAACGTCGGTAATTTGTATTGTATTTGAATTATAATAACTCAACTGTGAAGTTAATTGTACCTTGGGAAATAAATAATATCAGCAAGCTAATAGTTTTTCTACATTTAATTTAATTTACTCCTGCGGGCAGGTTACTTTACATCTTTAAGTTCAAGACGCAGACCAGCTTAGGAAATATTTTAGCCCTGCGCCCTAACCCCAGCATTATCCTGGCTGTTACCCATGTCTTCAGCAAGCTCACCCTCGGACCTCCTCCTCCTCCGGGAGCGCAGGAATTATAAGAAAATTCTATATAATTTATCATCGGCAAAAAATCACTTCATATTTTTAAAGCTATGCTGCCAGTACCATCTAATCCCTAAAGGACTGAAACTCAAAATCAATTGTGTTGCATTGGCTTCGCACGAAACATCTTTATTACAAGAATTCAACAATACAATTTCTAATACGTAAAGGGAACTTATAAATAATTTAACTACACATTACGATAAAATAATAACTAAGTACGAAGAGAGATTACAGTGCAATTTAACAAAAATAAATGAAATAAAAGTCTCATCCAACCCTACTACATTGTTCCACCACGATAAAGTCTTCCAAGCTACGAAACGCAACGTAGAAAATACAACTAAAAGAAAACAATACATAACGGAGAACAGATTAGATTAATTGTTTTTTGATAAATGTGACCCGCTCTGACAAAATATACCATTTGGAGCAAAAAAATTTTTTTTTCTTTTTAGGCACTCAATGAAAATCCATTCAATTGTCTTCAAAATGATATATAAAGTTCGCTTATAGAATAGTTCAAAGGCTGGTTATATCCGCTTCAAACGCGGTGCGTCAAAAACGACTCTTTCGAGAAATCGACGGCTAAATTCAATGTTTACTTCGGGCTATAAAATCCCGTGTAACTCCGTATATTATCGTGCGGTACGCTGCGCCCCACGTGTATAAACAAAGCAACTAACAAAACAAAGTCGTAGCAACAAGAACAGTGAGAAAATATTTGAACTTAAAGCTAGCTAACATTTTCTTCGTGCTCACAGACGAGGTAAGTGGTTTGTGGACAGTTTGTAAGGTGTAAGGTCAGCACTGTCACTTAGAATTTTTAGCTATAGCTTAGTTATAGTTAGCTAACTAGATTTAAATTATGAATAATGTAGTTTAAGGTAATTAAACGTAGTTAACGGAGATGGAGCCCACTCGATTTGCATGGGCCACGCAGCAGGAAGAGAGTAATTGATTAGGCGGGACATGAGGGGTATGGCCTGAAGGGTAGGGAGCATGCGCATCGCAGGGGAGGCGTTACTTGGGATACGGCACGTGGCATACGAGAGCACGAGCATAGAGAGCACACAACCGAGTTTTACAGCGAGTTTAGTTTGAGTTTAGTAGACAGGTAGCAGAGTTTTACAGCTGGGCTTACTCAATACCTCCTGCATGGCTACTGAGACAACAGGCTCCGACACGCCTTTCAGCCCAGAGCAGCTAGCTTGGCTCAGTTACAAGTTCGGCAATCACCCCCAGCCCTACAGTCGCACTTCAGGGGACACGGCAGGAACCACCCAGGAAGGCTCTTTAGCGACACAGGAAGCCTCTGAATTATCAGATGGGGACGCCCCCTCACATGCCAGCACCCTCGCAGGGCTGCCTATCTTCACCCCCTCGGCAGGGCCACCGAGCACAGGTCTGGAATTGCTAGCAGCGGCAGCGTCCAACTCGGCAGTGTCAGACGACCCCCCTACCATTCGGGTAGAGCCAGGGGACCTAGGCCTTAACAAACCGGGTCCGTTCAATCCTGCAGCCTCGCTGGCGCCCAAAGTGGCCAAGAAAATACTCGAGCTGGACTTTGTGGAGATGGCTGACGTGACCATCGATGCAGCTCCAGAGCCAACAGCAAGTAGGCCGTTCACGCCGAGCCGCCCCCCGGTGACCAACATCTCCCAGTGGACGGAGAGGTTTGCCACGATGGCAGCCCTGTTGTCCCAAAGATTCCCAGCAAAGGCGCCAGAGCTGTTCGCCTACCTGGCAACGGTGGTCAGAGCAGAGCGGAATTACGAGGCTGGACGGTGGGCCGCATACGATCGCCAGTACAGGCGGGAGGCACTAGCCAAGAAAAGCCTGGACTGGTCAGTGCCCGACCAAAGATTGTATAATGAAGCCTTTACCGGGAGGGCAAAGGCAATCCCGAGGTGTGCAGTGTGCCTCATGGACGACCATCAGGCACATAACTGCCCACAGGGTTCAAACCAGTCTTGGCTGGGATGGCCAGGAAACCTGTTACCATGGGGGCTGCCTCAAATGGCACCAGCTCCGGGAAGCTCACGCCCCTCCCGTCGGTCAAATGAGGTGTGCAGACGCTTCAACGAAGGTCGGTGCCGAATGCCGACCTGCAGATACGTGCACACTTGTACAGCTTGCGGGGGAGAGCACCCAGCCATCCAGTGTGGCCGGGTCCGCCAGCGAGACCGATCCCCAGTCCGCTCAGCAGCTCCTCAGGCACGCGGACCATCAGGATGGGCACGCCTCTGATGGGAAGCAACCACGTCAAAATTTGACATTGTAGTACTGACTTTATTGTCTATTATTATTAATTATGGTCTGTATGATTTATGATTATAACAAGACAATAAGCAATAACGATGATAAATTAGGGTGCATAATGCTTGTTGGAGTTATAATAGGGCTAGGGGTGGGAGAGGGTGAAGGCGTATTTAGATATCCACCTCAGGGTGTGACGGTCTCAGGACCAACATAAAGAGCATTTAAAGCAGAATCATTTCTTTGTCTGTGCATAGGCTGGGGCAATCAGTATCCCTACACGTCAGACCTCATGCTGCTCAACCTGAGCACACCACAGTGTCAGCACAGGATACAAGAGTTGGTAAAAGTGCACACCCCACTCTCTCCCGACGCCTGGGAAGCAGCACTCAGGGCACACCCAGACAGGGCATATGCAGCCTACATCGTGCAAGGCCTCCGAGAAGGCTTTAGAGTTGGGTTTAAGTGGGATGCCCCCCTTAAATCTGCCACTCTCAACATGCACTCAACCACCCTACGACCCACAACCATATCCGAATATATTGGCAATGAACTAGCCAGGGGTCGCATGCTGGGCCCCTTTCCCCCAGCATGGAAAAAATTCCTACATGTTAACCGCTTCGGGCTGATCCCAAAAGGTCACGGCACGGGGAAGTATCGCCTCATCACTGACCTATCCTACCCTCAAGGGGCTAGTGTCAACGACGGAATCGACCCATCCCTCACATCACTATCATATACTTCAGTAGATAGTGTGGCACAGGTGGTGCAACAGCTTGGCAAGAGTTCACTCCTTGCCAAAGTGGATATTGAGTCGGCATATCGCCTTGTTCCAGTACACCCACAGGACCGCATTCTGCAGGCGGTGGAATGGGAAGGAAAGATTTATGTGGACCCCATGCTGCCGTTCGGACTGAGATCGGCCCCCAAAATCTTTACGGCAATTGCAGATGCACTCAACTGGTGCTTAGAGAGAGCCGGAGTTCGTTTTGTCTCCCACTACCTGGACGACTTCATCATAGTAGCACCCCCACACTCACAAGAGTGTCAGGTAGCACTCGGGATACTGGACACAGTATGTGGAAGGCTCGGGGTACCCATGGCCCCTCACAAACGGGATGGCCCCACGACGTGCCTGGTCTTCGTGGGAATCCAGATTGACACTGTAACTGGGGAGCTCCGCCTTCCAGATGAGAAACTGCACCGACTCAAAACTCTCCTTCAAGACTGGGACGCAAAGAAAACATGCCAGCGCAAGCAGCTGGAGTCACTGATTGGACTGCTCACTCATGCCTGCAAGGTGGTGCGACCGGGGCGCTCCTTCCTCAGGAGACTACTTGACCTTCTTCACGCCACAAGTGCGAGGTCGGACGGCAGGAGTATCATCAGGCTAAACAGGGCATGTCGATCAGACATTGCTTGGTGGAACGAGTTCTTGGCTCAGTGGAATGGCAAGTCCTTTCTGTGTCCACCAGCTAGTTTACCCACTGTACAGTTAACTTCAGATGCCTCAGGAACGTGGGGCTGTGGGGCATGGCATGGAAATGGCTGGTTTCAGGTCCAGTGGGACAGGAGGGCCGATGTGCTGTCCATTGCTGCAAAGGAACTGATCCCGATTGTTCTCGCTTGTGCGACGTGGGGCCACACTTGGCACGCCCACCAAGTGAGATGTTGGTGCGACAACCAAGTGGTAGTGGCAGCCCTCCAATCCCGATCTAGCAGGGACCCGGGAGTCATGCACTTGCTCAGATGCCTGGTATTCATAGAAGCTCGGTTGGGGTGTTACCTCCGAGGGCAATACATAAGCACCCATGCAAACCATTTAGCTGATGACCTGTCACGTAATCATGTTGTGTCCTTTCTGTCTAAGGTACCATCAGCCGACCAGTTCCCCACACCAGTGCCTCAACAGCTCTTACAGCTCCTCCTCAACCCACAGGCCGACTGGGTCTCTCAGAGCTGGCGCCAACAGTTCAGCGCTATTTTCAGGAGGGACTAGCAGTCTCCACCCGCAAATCATACAGCGCTGCCATGAGAAAATTCAATGCTTTCTGCACACTATACACAATCTGCACTCCGTTCCCGGTCACAGAAATGTTACTCTGCTCCTTTGCAGTCTACCTCGCGGAGCTAGGCCTGGCTTCACAGACTATAAAGGGGTATTTATCTGCTGTAAGGAACACACAGCTATCTCTGGGGCTCCCTGACCCAAGAGAGCGATCAGCCTTGCCAGTGCTCAAGAGGGTCCAGGCAGGAATCCAGCGAGTAAGAGCCGCTAAGGGTCCTCCGTCCCGTCTCCGACTACCCATCACAGCGGCAGTGATGGAGCGGATCAGGGCACAGGTACAGCGATCTGATTTACAGCGAAAAGAGTTGCTGTGGGCAATCTGCTGTACAGCGTTCTTCGGGTTTTTCAGGCTGGGAGAACTGCTGCCAGAGTCACAAGCCTCGATCTCCCCGACCAGGTCACTCATGTGGGGTGACGTAGCAGTAGACAGTAATAAAAATCCGACAATGGTAAGAGTCCACCTCAAGAAGTCAAAGGGCGACCAATTTGGAGCAGGGGCAGACATTATCCTGGGGAAGACGGGCCTTCCCCTATGCCCGGTAACGGCTATCCTCAAGTATATTGAGGTAAGAGGCTCATCTCCGGGACCATTCTTCCGTTGTTCGGTCTCACAACCTGTCACAAAGGCATGGTTTGTGGAACAGATTCGAGGGGTCTTGGCGTCTGTTGGTCTCCCATCGGAGCAGTATGCGGGACACAGCTTCCGAATCGGGGCGGCGACAACAGCGGCAATGGTAGGAGTGGAGGATTCAACCATCCAGACTCTGGGTCGATGGCACAGCACTGCGTACCTTCGGTATATTCGGATGCCGAGCGACAGACTGGCTGGTTTGTCCTCGGTGTTGGCCAGAAGTACAAGGAAAAGAACAGCTTGAACATGGACAGGGCCCTCAGTTGGGTATTGGTACTTACCGTGCTGTAATGTTATCGTTGGTCACATGTAGCAGTTCTTACTTCATTGTTGGTCATGTTTTATTGTAGCAGATCTTACTCCAAAGATAATATCCCACCTATATCCTTGGGGGTTCGGGCCGCAATGCGGCCCTTCGGGGGACTCTGGCGATGCAGAGCAATTGGGGCCAATTGCCACTGACCCGCCAAGTCTCTCACCCCCAAGGGGTGGGGCCTGCGGTCATGCGGCTGCCTAGAAGGACGCATGCGCACAACTGCAGGCCACAATGCCAGCTCAGACTGCCAAGGGTAATTAGGAGAAACACAGGTAATAGCCAGCCTAACTACTAGGAGAATCGTAGTTAAATGTAGTTTAAGGTAATTAAACGTAGTTAACGGAGATGGAGCCCACTCGATTTGCATGGGCCACGCAGCAGGAAGAGAGTAATTGATTAGGCGGGACATGAGGGGTATGGCCTGAAGGGTAGGGAGCATGCGCATCGCAGGGGAGGCGTTACTTGGGATACGGCACGTGGCATACGAGAGCACGAGCATAGAGAGAGCACACAACCGAGTTTTACAGCTCCCACCGCCACCCACTCAACACCACCAAAAAAGAAAGAAAAAAAAAAAAAAAGAAAAAAAAAAAGGAAAAAAAGGGGGAGGGTAATCAAGACAGTAATTACGAGGATAATGATAATAGGGAAAGAGGATGTCCATCCATCTGGATGTGAACTGAGCTGGGGGGGACTCTGGCGATGCAGAGCAATTGGGGCCAATTGCCACTGACCCGCCAAGTCTCTCACCCCCAAGGGGTGGGGCCTGCGGTCATGCGGCTGCCTAGAAGGACGCATGCGCACAACTGCAGGCCACAATGCCAGCTCAGACTGCCAAGGGTAATTAGGAGAAACACAGGTAATAGCCAGCCTAACTACTAGGAGAATCGTAGTTAAATACTAATTGCCACTGTTGCAACTTGAAGATATAAAATTTAGTATTGTTTAACAGATAAAAAGCAATACAAACTTGAATATGTATTCATTCACACAAAAAAAAATTCATGACATTTATTTTTCAGGACAAGTACGACTATTGTGACCAGGCTGACTACAAATCCTGCACATTCTCTGCCTCTTCAATGGAGGAGCAACTTCAGGTAAACATATATCAGGGGGAGTGGTTTCATTGTCTTCTAAAGAAAGTACTGGTGAAGGAGAACGAGTAGTAGCACGACTATTAGGCTGAGCAACTTCAGGATGAGGGCAAGTAACATCTTTGTCATTATCTGGACAAAAGGGACGAATCTTGTTGAATAAATACCACTGACGTTCTGCAGAAAGTCCTTTTGGGATAACAACACATGGAAAGTCATCAGAATTTACTTACTGTGATTGTTTTAAAATTGCGAATTCCACATACTCTGAGTCTGAAGGTTCCTTCAGTTTGATGATACCAGGTGCATACTTACTCACTTCAAAATGATGATACTTTTTTATCGATGGTATTTTCTTCATTTTAGGAGCCAGAAAGCTAGTCCAGTCATAAACTGGAACAACAACGGATCCATTCTCAGTCCCCACTATCTGCGCTATGTTGCATACTGCTGAATTATTGACAGTTTGTGCAATATCCTTCAAACATCCCACTTTCGTTTTTCGAAACTTTCTTTTGAGCAATCCGAAACACCAATCAGGAGCAAATTTAGTATGGCCAACTATTAAAAATGAGAGAGTGATTTTTTCGTGCCTATTTGTCAAGCACCTCCATGTCAGATACTGTAGCATGCATGCATTCTTGTTTTGGCCAACACAGTTGTCACAGTGAAGGTACACTTCCTTCTCTCCAAACCCGTGATGCTCAAAGAAGTAATGCAGTTGACTCACTACTGTATTGGCACCTTTCCCACAATCTACAGATTCGTCAGTGAGAAAATTTATCTGCCTTGGTATAGCCTCACAGTGTACGCCAAAAATACTACATTTTCGCGGAGTGAGAAAGAAAATGGGTCCTGGTTGCAACGGATCAGAAGGGAAGTGAACTTGCTGTGCATAGTCGAACGAGTAATGTACAGTTATGTCATTGGAGTTGGCAGGAATATTGCAATTAGGAACAGGTGGGAGAAAAACTTCATTGCTGGTAAAATGATCACGGACACTTTTTTTGCACAGATCATTAGTTGTTTTGTAAAATGATCGTTCCAATTGTACAACGTAAAGATGGTTTTCAGCTTTTTTCAATGTTGAGGATTTCTCTACATCTGATCGATTTGCTGCTTTCATAATCGCCCCACTGTTTTGTTGGCATACAAAGCAAAGATCTGTCATAGGCTTCATTATCAAAATTGATGGAAGAACAGAACGCCATATTTTGCAAAAAGTAGAGTATGCAGCAGCATGGATGTTATCAATGGAGGATGCAGCATCAGCATATGTTTTCCAAATTTCATGTTTGGATAGACTAGACGGTAGCAACTTCAAGTCACAACTTTTGTACCCTGGAATACGACCAGGCAAAAGGATTGCATGTTGGTCGGCATAGTTTAACAAAAATTGGATGATGTTTTGTATGGAAAGAAATGACAAGGCATGTTTGGGCAAACGCTTTGTATTTCCATGAACCCGTGGTATTGGACCAAAACTACTCAAATGATGCATTAGGTTCTTGAGGCGCATATCACCCACTGTGTGCAAAAATCTAAAAAAATTTCTACAAATTTTCTCACCCTGATGGTAATATTGGCTGTATTTTTTCTTGCGTTCAGTTGATTGATGACGTGATACTACGGATACTTGGTTACTACAATTAGAAAATGCAGTTAACTGTCCAAGTACAACCAAATCCAATTCAGTATTCGAAAAAGAAGCAAAGTTCAATCGAGTTTCAAGTATGTGCTTTTCAGAAAATTTTTGTGAGCAACGAAGTTGGCAACCACAAATCATTTTCTAGAGATTCACACTCAAACTCGCTATCATTTATGCCTCCTGTGGAATCTTCACACACTACTTCTGAATCAGCATTTTCCTCTTCATTTCCATAGTTCACTAAAATATCACATTCTTCTATACTATTATCCTCTTCTTCCATTACAAATTCACCATCATTATTACCTTATAAAAATACACATTATTGTTATTATTGTTTTTTAAGTATTGTCCTCTCTTCTCATTGTCATCAAAATAGTCAGTTATAATGTCTAGCAGTGACTGCTGATCTTCCTCACAAAAAGGGATCAAAGCGTTAACTGCCTTCACAGCTTTGGCTGTGCTTGAAACCTGTGAATAATTAGCCATTACTCAGCTGCCAATTGGGGAATTGGTTGCCAGGACAACCTTTAGGGATTTTCCCGTAGTTAGCCGCACTTCTCGTTTATTTTCCGTTCTACGCGATTTCCATTAACCGTTCACGCGGAGTCGATTGCTGGCTTCTAAAAAGGGAGTCGTTTTACAGCGCCGCGTTTAGCTTAATTGTTGGACTTTAAGGTATGATAGTAAAAAAATTTGTAAAAAAATTAACTTTCACGGCTTTTTTTTGCTTATATCTTAATATTTAGTTTTGCGCGAAATGGTATGTTTTGTCGGAGCCAGTCACAAATACAAACGTAGAAGACCGAGAGATAATTCCATCCCAACCCTGAGTCCAGCAAACCTGGAAAACAACATTCAACAACATAATATACCTATTCGCCAGCTATTCCTATTGTTAGTAGTTCGAGTGTATTAGTCAATAGTGCGAGTGTATCAGCTAGTAGTGCAAGTATAATGTCTAACTCCAGAACAGTTACTAGTCGTTCGGTATCTACAGCTAATTCTACCTTAACTAGAAATAATAATTCCACACAACAGCCACCATTCTTCTCCCTAACTAGGATACCACTACGGACATTAATTAATAACATAAGAAGTGCAACTAATAATACTACTAGTGGTGTGCTTGAGCACAAATGGCGAGTGAGCCTTAAACTACACTATTGTTAAATTTGATTTTAACAACTAACACTCAAGCTATTAAAATAAAGTCGAGTTTTTAAATTACGTATGAGGTAAAGGGGTTTCAATGTCATACCGCAACAGTTTGAATTGAAAAAGAAGCAACAAAATCAAATCACGTTATTTAAAAATTTCGTTGTGATATTCTTAATAGTAGTTGTAACGCACAATACTTTCACACAACTGAACATACCTACGCAAGACTTACCTTCGTGGTTCGTCTAGTGGACAATGCATTTTTAAGTAAATACTGTTGAGTAGGGCTTATAACTGTGAGCACATTAATTTACCACCGCCACTAACTCGAATAGAAATGGAGCTCCCATAAGATTTTGAGTTTTAACTGCACCCGCAAAACAATTCAAAGCCGTAAACAATTCAATTTCTAAGGTGATACGGGTAATGGTCGCTCAACCGGAGGATTCTGTTTAGTGAAGTTTGGGACGGGGTCGAACGCGGAGCGAACACAAAAATACGGAGGGTCAAAGTACAAAATGACATACATACGTCCATATACAGTGCATCCAGCTTAGAGAACAAATAAATGGCATATTTTATTGTCTTAGTCTATTCTTTACAGGTGGAGAAATATGGGAGCTACAGATATTATTTTTTGTATACTTATACATCAATGCTATATTGACACATGACATGTTTTATAATTGTGGTATCGTGGTTAATGTTGAGCAAGAGTCAAATTGTGAGTATAAATGTGTTTAAGCTGGGAAATTTAAATTATAATAGTTGGAGTTGTTACACTTTGCAAGTTGGAAATATACTAGATGAATTTTCATTTGAACAAAATTCGGTGCATTAATTATATTTGTATAGGCCAATATTTCTATTTTATTAAATAAAAGTGTTTAAGCTGGGATTTCTACATTTTTTGAACTGGAGTATTCTTATTACACCAAATCATAGATAAATGGCTTAAGTTTATGGTTGCTAAATACCAAAGCTATGTAAACAAAATTGAGCAAATTAGACCTGTTTTTTGATAAAAATATTCAGAAATGGGATGGCACCCTCAAAGTAATGACGTATCGCGGCTGATTGTTCCGGTTCTCATACGTAAACGTGACGTCATGAATGTGCGCATGCTCGATGGAAATCTCCGTAACAGCAGTTGTAGAAGAGACTACTTACTGTATTGAGTATGGCTTCTGAGCTAGTTACGTTTAGTGCCCGGGCAAGGGGTATTAAATTTTATGATATACCCTTGCCCAACGTGAGATCGGGGTGGAGATTCCGCTGTGAGCTGGAGCGGCATAACGCAAGAGATGCGAATAGCATTTGTTTGAAGTGCAGTCCACCTGCACCTTAGGGCACCTCGCAAGGGAGGTTTCAGCTCACCTAGCGCCCTTGTTGCAAGCCGGTTTTTTCGCTGATGGGTGAGTTTGATTGTGTTTTGTGTATTTTTCGATTGTGTTCAGCTCTTAGGATTGTTAGGTCAAAGTTTAATTTAATTTTAAAGATTAATTCAAGATATGACTACTGTATACAATAATAATTAATAATTTAAATAATTTTCAGTAGTTTTTTAGAAGCAAGAAGGCTTGTTCCATAAAAAAAAATCATCCCTTGTTGTTGTAGGAAGGTGACATCTGCGCCATTTTCCAGGCTTCCTGGAAATAGAAATTTCCGGTACATCATCTGCACTTTGGAGGTGTCGGTTAAAGATGATGTGCAGCGATTACCCAAAATCAGGGATGATCTTGGTAATACCTCTCTGGAACGACTAACAATAAAACAACAGTTACGTAATCCAACACTGCCAACATTAAGACCCTCACCAAGTGACTCTGATACCACAATTATATATAACGAATCCCCTCAACCTGACAGTGATGACACCCATCTCCCATATGACAGTGACGAGACAGTGCTTCCTGAGGACAGTGACGAAACAGTACTACACCATGACAGTGACGAAACAGTGCTACCCTATGACACAGTGACTGACTTCCATTTGGGATGCTTCCCTCTTCCAGACTCCAGCTCGTCATCCAGCCTCTCGTCTGTCAAGTCCTCCAAGGATGACAGGATCCCAAAGAAATCCGCATAGATCTCCTGGGCCCATTTGCGAATGCTCTGATCACTGAAGCCGGTTGCAAGACCTGCTAGTTTGCAAGCTTCCAGAATCCCCATTCCAGTAGAAATGCAGGCACCAAACATCTGAAGTGCCACAGCCTTTTGAGTAACAAAACTCGTGTTTCTTTCTGTGCGTGTTTGTAGTGTATGCATGCCTTCTGTAATTATGTGTGGACTATGTTTAATTATATGGTATGTCATTTGTTCATTGTAAGTTGTACACTTGGACTTCATCCTACTAGGTCGAGATGGTGGACACTCTGGTGGTGGACACTCTGGTGGTGGAGCTGATGCATGCCTTCCCTGATGGACTTCACCTTCAGGATATTCTCAATCTTTTCTCCTGTCTTTGCTGTGCATGCCCTTTTACTGGTTGCATTTAGTGGAATATTGCTGATGTCAGTCAGCAACTCAAGCTCTCCTCTTTTCCTTTTGAAAGCATTTTCTTTCATAGATCTACTTCCAGAAGCCATACTGAACTTATTGTGTTAATTATTAATAAACATCAGCTATTAATGAAGTGGGGGATTACCCAATTGGTTCGCGCGCGTTTGGGGAAATTCCCCAATGGGGAGTCGGGCATAACGCGCAAGTTTTATAACTGACGATTTATGACGAATGACAGCGATTTGGTGACGTCAAAATAAAATGGCGCTAATGTATTGAAAGTCTATGTAAGATGACTGATTCTATGACTTCTGTTGGGCCAATTCTTGTTGTACTCTGGAAACTGGTGTAGAATCTAGAAAGAAGAGATATGTCACAGGCATGGTAAAGTATTCTAGCTTAAATATAAAAAAAAATCAATTGTTTGTTCTTTAAGCTGGATGCACTGTATATAAATAAACTAGTGATGTGCTTGAGCACAAAATGGCGAGCGAGCCTAAAGACTATACTATTTTTATATGAATGATTTTGACTTCTAACACTGAAGCTACTGAAAATAAGGTCCAGTTTTTAAATTTCGCATACAAGGTAAAGGGATTTCAGTGCCATAGTTACAAACTCTCTGCAACTGCTTGAATTGAAGGGAAAAAACAACAACAAAACAATACACGTTATTTAAACGTTTTCTTTGTAATATTCTTTAGCTAAGTAGTGGTTGTAACACACAATATTTTGACACAACTGGACATGCACCTACACAGACTTACCTTAGCGGTAGTCTAGTGGACAATGTATTTTCAAGTAAATACTGTTGCGCACGGCTTATAACCATGACAAAGAGCGCATTGACTTACCACCGCCACTAACTGAATAGAAATGGAAGTCCCTTAAGTTTTCAAGTTTTAACTGCACCCGCAAAAGAATTCAAAACGGTAAACAATTCAATTTCTAGGGTGATACGGGTACTGATCGATAAACCAGAGGATTCTGTTTAGTGCAATTTGGGACGGGGTCGAACACATAACTAACACAAAAACGCGAGGGTCAAAGTACAAAATGACATACACGTACGTCCAAACATATATACAAATAAACTAGTGGTGTGCTTGAGCACAAATGGCGAGCGAGCCTGATAGTTAGGTAACATAAAATGTTACTATGTTTTAGCTTACTTCATGCAAACACTATAATAGCAGTTATGACATTTGATTTCAGCAAACAAATACAAAATCACTGTCTTACCTTATTAATGGTAACTTTTGTAGTATCAAACATCTGCCATTCTGATAATATCAATAAAACCAGTAACTCTTGAACAAGCTCTCAGCTAAGATAAAAAATAAACCAGTGTTATAATTTGTAATTTTAGCCAACAAATATGGAATTACTACTTACATCATTCTTGAGTATTGATAACTTCTGTAGTATCAAATTGAAGTTACTTTGACCATCTGAATTACCTTGAATTCTTGACAACAAGCTCTCACCTACAAAAACAAAAGACACACAAATACAAAATTACTTTCTTACCTCATTTTCTTCAGCAGTGGTAACTTTTGTAGTACCAAATTTGAGTCCTTCTGACTATTTGAATTTACCAGTCACTGTTGACAACAAGCTCTTAGCTATAAAAAAGAAAGGCCAGAGTTATTTTGCATATTAAGCTGCTAACAAATATGGAATTGCGTACTTACCTCGGCATCCCTCGAGTAGTAGTAGCTTCCTTAGCATTAATACTTTATGTGCTTACATACACTTTTCAGAAGTAGTGATAGCTCTCTTAGTACTGACTACAGGTGGCTCTTGACAACTAGTAACAAGCCGCACTTAGCCGGAAAAAAGGCGAAGTTTTGAATTTAAATCTGGTAAAGGGTCTTCAATGTCATAGTAACCAATCGAATAAACTTTTTGTTTCTTGAAAAGCAAGCGTTTTCGCAGGAATTTTCTCACACTTTGGAGATTAAGTATAAAGTAAGACTTGCTTAATGCTGTAGTTTCAGAATAAACTGGGGTCAAGCCTAAAAAGCCGTGTTTTTTTAAGAAAAAACGTTCCCCGCGCGCGCGTTTAAAGGGCATACGTACAATCCATACATACATACCTACATATATATATATAACATATACCAGAATTTGCATTATCCACCCCTAATACTGTCTCGCTCGCTTCGCTCGCTCGCCAACTAGTGGTGCTTGAGCACAAATGGCGAGCGAGCCTGATAGTTAGGTAACATAAAATGTTACTATGTTTTAGCTTACTTCATGCAAACACTATAATAGCAGTTATGACATTTGATTTCAGCAAACAAATACAAAATCACTCTCTTACCTGATTAATGGTAACTTTTGTAGTATCAAACATCAACCATTCTGATAATCTCAATCACCAGTAACTCTTGAACAAGCTCTCAGCTACGATAAAAATAAACCAGTGTTATTATTTGTAATTTTAGCCAACAAATATGGAATTACTACTTACATCATTCTTGAGTATTGATAACTTCTGTAGTATCAAATTGAAGTTACTTTGACCATCTGAATTACCTTGAATTCTTGACAACAAGCTCTCACCTACAAAAACAAAAGACAATCAATTTTAGCACACAAATACAAAATTACTCTCTTACCTCATTTTCTTGAGGAGTGGTAACTTTTGTAGTACCAAATTTGAGCCAATCTGACTATTTGAATTTACCAGTCACTGTTGACAAGCTCTTAGCTACAAAAAAGAAAGGCCAGAGTTAAATTTTCCATATTTAGCTAACAAACATGGAATTGCGTACTTATCTCAGCTTCCCTCTAGAAGTAGTAGCTTCCTTAGCATTAATACGTACCAGTGGCGGATCTAGAGGGGTTTCCAAGGTTTCCATTGAAACCCCCTTTTAGTAACTTAGCTAAAGTAACTCACTTCAGGTCAGAAGTCTCGAGATCGCAGCTCGCATGCTCCGACCCAACCGCTACGCTGGGAGAACGTAGCGGTTGGGTAAAGGGTCTGGCCCCGCGAGACTAACTCCGACTACTGCATGCAATCGCATATCAATCATTTGTGGGCGGGGTCAATATAATTGCCACATGGCACTTTTTAGCTCTGCTATTAATTGGCACTTAGTGTAGATATAAGCTAGCTATCATGAAAAGAAAGCAGTGCTCCTTGTCATCCTTCTTTTCCAAGAAAATAGCGCAAGGTAAGCTTCAGTCTCCCTGCTGGTGAACTAATTTTGAATCTAGCTGACTGTTCAGAGACTGGGCCTGCTTCCAGTGATTGTGATGATGATGGTGATGTACAAGTAGAGGAAATCTTGAACTCAGCCTCTGACTCCCAGATCTGCACTCATAATGATACTGATGAGAGTGATTTACCAGGTGACTGGACTAAGCCATGAGCTGTTATTAACACCTATTATGTATAATATATTATTCATAGCTAGCTAGCTAACTACACTGATAAATGTACAGTAGCTACTCTCTTTATCACAACCAATACATTTTCTACCAACTACATGATGTGTGTATAGGAGTTGAATCTATGGTTATGCCTGCTGAAATCAGTGAATCTGCTACTGAGTGTGATATTGGAAAAATATTACATCTAAGGAGCGGTAGCTTGCGTGACCTCAGCAGGGAAGAGAAATACTGTATCCTAAGCAAAGATCCAAACTCTGATGTATCTGTTTATCCCCGAACTCGTCCATATGGTTCAGGTGCATTTCGTCAGTTTCAACCATCATGGCTGGCACAGTTTCCCTGGATACATTATAGTACCTTTTGTGATGGTGTCTTTTGTAGGGCATGTGCAATTTTTGCTCCAAAAGTGGTTGGTGGTCATACACTTGGTCAGTTTGTTACCAAACCCTTCAAATCTTGGACAAATAAGACACAGAAAATGAAAAGTCATGGTAAGCTTGATTATCACTTGACAGCTTGTGCTAAGATGAGTGAATTCTTGACTGCATATCAGCAACCATCGCATGCAGTTAATGTCAGGCTTGATAGCCAAGCTCAAAAACAGGTTGAAGCCAACCAATGTGTGATTGAGTCTCTTTTTAAGATTGTTTTGCTGTTGGGAAAGCAGGGTCTTGCTTTTCGTGGGCATCGGGATGATCGGATTGAATGGGAAGAGCAAGGTGACCATGATAATCGTGGTAATTTTGTTGAGTTGGTAAGGTTTCGAGCAGAAACTGATGAAACATTGTTAAAGCACTTACAAAATGCTCCCAAAAATGCCAGGTACACTTCAAAAACCATCCAGAATGAGTTAATTTCTGTAGTAGGCAAACACATCCAATCTAAAATATTGCTTGAGATCGAGAAGGCAAAATATTATTCAGTGCTAGCCGATGAGCTAGCAGATGTTGCTAATAAGGAGCAACTGTCAATCTCATTTCGGTATGTTTATGATCGCATGGTTAAGGAAGTATTTGTCGACTTTGTATAAGTTGAGCGAATCACAGGTAAAGCATTAGCTGAGGCCATAATCCACTCACTCACTGTGTGGGGTTTGTCACTATCACACATGAGAGGCCAATGTTTTGATGGTGCCTCCAACATGGCTGGTGCTAGGTCAGGTTGTAGCGCCATTTTACGTCAGGCTGCTCCCTTAGCTGTATACCATCATTGTGCTTCACATAGGTTAAACCTTGCTGTTGTTTCATCTTGCAAAATTGCTGCTTTTAGAAACACTGAATCCTACATTGGAGAAATGGCACGATTTTTTCACTTTTCAGCTAAACGGCAACGTCTCTTGGATAGAGCTATTGACATAGTATGCCCAAAAGCACATGCCAAGAAGCTGAAGGATTCCTGCAAAACACGGTGGATTCAGCATATTGATTCCTATATAGTGTTCCTTGAACTTCTTCCAGCTGTTCACATGACATTGGAGGCAATGGTTTCTCCTGATAGTTTTGATGATTTAGGAACTGACTGGAATTGGGTTGGAGAAACAGTAATGAAGGCCAACGGGTTTATCCATCAGTTGGAGTGCTCTACTTTTTTGGCTAGCTTCAAAATCCTCTTAGAATGTCTCTCATGTCTTCGTAGTCTCACTATGAAATTGCAAATGCAGGCAATAGATGTTATATATGCTTACAAGGAAGTCAATCGTGTTCTTTCATCTTTGAAAAGCATGAGAAGTGATGCCACATCTAGATACAGTGCCATCTTTAAGGAGACCACCAAACTTGCCAAGAGTCTTCATGGAGAGGACTTTGAATTGAAGCAGCCTAGGGTAAGTGCACGGCAAACACATCGTGACAATGTTCCAGCGTCTTCAGCGGAGGAATACTTTAGGATTACTCTGTACAATGAATTTGTGTCTCATCTAATTGAGGAGTTAGAGGAAAGGTTTACTAGACTGAGTACTCCAATCAACACTGTTGGTCTCCTACAGATCTTGCCAAGTCAGTGTACTGCGAGCACATCAGAACTAATGCCTGAAGCTAGCATGCCTGAGGAGCTGTCTGAAGCTGCTGAATTTTACATGAATGACTTACCACATGCTGTAATGTTGCCTACAGAGTATCGGATGTGGGTAGCTAAGTGGAATGAGCCTGGCTGTGAAGTTCCAGGGAAGTTAATTGACGTGTTCAAAGCCTGTGACCCAGTAGCTTTTCCCAATATCCATGTTCTCCTTCACCTTGCACTGACTCTTCCAATTACGACCTGTGAATGTGAAAGAAGCTTCAGTCAACTGAAACTAATCAAAACTCCTCACCGATCAACAACATCTGCTATTCGTTTGAGTGGTTTATCCCTAATCAAAATGAATCGAGATATTTGTGATAAACTTAATTCACCATCACAAATGAAGGCATTGGTGCAACAATTTTATCAGCTGCACCCAAGGAGGATGAAGCTTCCATTCATGCTAGTAGACTAGTCCCAGTTAGTCCAAGTAGATAGTAGCTAAATTAATCATCATCCCTAACAACTCAATTTCATTGAATTCTCAATTTAAATTAAACACAAAAGTGGGCATGGCTAGCTAGTTGACTATAGCAGCGCAGTAGAAGACTTGAAACCCCCCTTCTCAAATTCTAGATCCGCCACTGCGTACTACGGCATTCTGACTACCAACGGCTCTTGACAACCAACAACCGGCACTCCGTATCCCCCCATAAAACGGCGAAGTTTTGAAATTAAGTCTGGAAAAGGGTCTTCAATGCCATAGTAACCTGTCGAATCAACTTTTTGTGTCTTGAAAACAAGCGTTTTAGAAGGAATTTTCTCATACTTTGGAGCTTAAGTATAAAGTAAGGTTTGCTTAATGCTGTAGTTTCAGAATAAACTGGAGTCAAGCCTAAATAGCCGTGTTTTTAGGAGATAAAAGTTCCCCGCGCGCGCGTTTAAAGAGCATACGTACCATCCATACATACATACATATAACATATACCCGATTTTGCATTATCCACCCCTAATACTGTCTCGCTCGCTTCGCTCGCTCGCTAACAAACATCCCCAATTTTTTCATTTTTACCCCTGTAAGTGTCTCGCTCGCCAACAACTACGGCTACTCATAATAATCTCATTTCTCCGATAAGAAGTACAAGTTCGATAGCGAGTATACACAGGTACCCAATGCATTGGAGAAGCATCTAAAATAGCTTCTCCCTGTCTTCTACCAGTTTTAGTTTGATAGTGTGTTTGTGTTTGTCAGTACTTCTATCTGTCTGTCTCCCTGTCTTCTACCAGTTCCAGTTTGATAGTGTGTTTTTCAGTACTTCTATCTGTCTGTCTCCCTGTCTTCTACCAGTTCTAGTTTGATAGTGTGTTTTTCAGTATTCTTTAGTACTTCTATCTGTCTCATGAATAATGGAAGTCGTGATTACATCCTGAAGAAGATTGGAATAATGCTGAGGAAAGAGCTCACATTAATGTCGATGGAGAACCGATGTTGTTGTTTTTTGCCGAGGAAGAAATAAACGCAACTGCTGTGAGGTACTGTCGAAGCAGTCCTGGCTGAAACAGACAGATAGAAGTACTGGCAAACACACTTTCAAACTACTGGAGACGGCAGAGCTTTGAGGGGTCGTCCAATGAGGAAGTGGCCAGCAGTGAGTACCTGGCCTCCGGCGACTTCATCCTTCTTCAATGGTGTGAGAGGCCGAGAGTTGAAAATGCTCTCGGCTTCCGTGAGCAAAGTATACATCTCATCAAACCTCAAGTGGTGAGGTGACAAGTTCTTCCTGAGTAGAACCTTCATGGAACGCACGGCAGCCTCCCAGAGCCCACCAAAGTGTGGTGCCCTAGGAGGGATGTTGTGCCAGTTGATGCCATTCTGTTGTGAGAATCGTGATCTTCGCTCCTTGAAATCCCTGGATCCGAAAAGTGCCTCCACTGTGCGGATTTCCTCCCGGGCGCCCACGAAATTGCTGCCATTGTCCGAATAAATGTCGGTGGGGCAGCCACGTCTTGCTACAAAGCGGGTGAGCGACGCCAGGAAGTCTTCCGTCGACAGGGAAGCACATAGATCCAGGTGCACAGCCTTGGTGGCCATGCAAACAAATACAGCCACGTAGGCTTTGACGATGACTGGTTTTCGAGTGTGACCTCGCCTGAGCATCAGTGGGCCGGCAAAGTCAACACCCACCTTGGTGAAAGGCGGTGAAGGCGTGGTTCGCACCGCAGGTAGTAGTCCTAGTTGGTGCAATAGAGGCTTGGCATATGCCCGTTGGCATTGTGGGCAGAGCCTGCTGAGTTTCTTGAGAACATTTCGCAGACCTGGGACGTAGAAAGTCCGCGAGATGATGCTCTGAAGAGCAGAGACACCAGGATGTAGCATGGAGTTGTGATACGTCGCAAGTAGAAGTTGTGTGAACAGCGACTTCTGATGGAGTGGCGTCAACAGCTGTGGTGACGAGTGAGAGTGTGATGAACGCACTCTAGACTTGAGTTGAAGTTGTTCATTGATGATCGTCGGCAGAAATTGATGAAGAGGGTGTGACTTGGGCGGTACCTTGTCATTCGCGACAAAGTCAAAGACTTCCGGAAAACTTTGATGTTGTGAAAGTGAAATCAACTTGCTTCTTGACGCTTGCAGTTCAGATGACGAGAGAGCCGTGGCAGAAATCTGTGCCTTGAATCTTGCTCTCTGATAGAACCTGAAGATCCAGGCAACGACCCGCTCCAAAGTGTGTAGAAACGAGATACGCCGCCATAGACCATCCAGGAATTCTTGACGTGCAGAATCCATAGTGTGGACTGGAGAGATGGTGAGAATGGTCAGAGACTCCTTGGGCCTGCCAATGTGCAGGATAGGCCAGCTGTCAGGCGGTTGAGAAAGCCAGCTCGGTCCTGCCCACCATAGTGTGGACTGAACCAAAGATGAAGCTGAAACTCCCCTGCTTGCCAGGTCAGCCGGGTTGTCATGAGTCCTGACGTGCTTCCACTTGACGTGTGGAAGAAGGTCGTGGCAAGCCTGAACTCGGCTAGCAACAAACCTGTCCGACAATTGTGAGGCATCCTTAGATAGCCAATGCAACACAATGGAAGAATCTGTCCACGTGAAAAGGTTGTCGTTCGAGATGTTGAGTAGACGAGCAACGTGAGAAAGAAGTTTGGCTAGGAGAAGAGCTCCCAGCAATTCTGCCCTAGGCACCGTGGTGTGTTTGATGGGCAGAACGCGAGCTTTAGCCGTGACGAGTGTCGTGTAGACGGAGCTGTCCTTGTTGACCACTCTCAGATACACCACTGCCCCGTAAGCCTTATCTGAGGCGTCGGAAAATCCATGCAATGTGGTGAACATGATTGAGGCAGCATTCTTGAAGTAGGTGCGAGAGATGGCGTAAGACTTGACATGAGGTAGGTCGGCCGTCCATGAAGCCCAAGATTCCTTCAACACCTGGGGTAGTTCCTTGTCCCAGGGGAGGTGGAGCTTCCATGTTTCTTGGAGAATCATCCTTGGAATGATGGTAGTAGGTGCAAAGAGACCCAGAATATCAAAGACCGAAGCAGAGATAGACGCAACAACTCTCTTGGTAACTTTGGAGTCAGGCTTCGGCAGTTCTGGAATGGCAATGTGAAGTGAATCATTAGCAGTGTCCCAATGAGCTCCCAGAGCCTTAGGTGACTCCTGGAGCTGGAGGGTTGTGGTTGCAACTTCCCGGAGGCAGGCAGGGGTGTGATCAAGAAACTCAGCTGAGTTCGACCTCCATTTCCTGAGTGTCATGCCAGCCTTGGAAAGGAGCTCACACAATTCATCTCGGATGTTGTCGGCGTTGTGTACGTTTGCTGCTCCCGCGACGAAGTCGTCGACGTAGAAAACCGTTTCGATTAGTCGTGCTGCTCGAGGGTAGGCCTCTCTGAACTTGTCTGCGATGAAGCGTAGTGTCTGGGTGGCCAGAAATGGTGAAGAAGCCACACCAAACGTCACTCGCTCCATGCGACAGTCCGAGATCTGGCCCTCGTTTCGTCGTAGTAAAAATCGGTGGTAGTCACGGAACGCAGGATCCAGTCGAATCTCTCTGAACATTTTACTTATGTCAGCAGAGAGACCGACCGGATGTAGGCGGAACTGAAGTAACACATCTGCGAGTTGCGGATAAAGATTGGGTCCAATCAACAGGCAGTCATTTAATGAAGTACCAGTGGAAGTCTTTGCAGAGGCGTCGAACACCGGGCGTACTTTGGTGGTGGTCGACGAGTCTTTAAAGACTCCATGTACAGGCATGTAGTACACTGGTTGCTTGGTGTCAATCTCGTGAGCAGGGATGACGTGGGCATGGCCCAGTTCAAGATATTCATTGAGTGCAAGATTGAAGTCATTAAGTTTCCCTTTCGCTCTGAGAGACCGTTCATTGTGAAAGAAACGTGAGAGAGCTTGACGTTTTGAATTGCCGAGTGGCAGAGCATCCTTCCGGAATGGCAAAGTAACTTGAACTCGGCCGTCTTGAAGAGTCGTGGTTTCCTGGAAGTTGCTCAGTGCTTGTTTGTCAGGCTCGGACATGATGGTAGTCTCTGGGACCTTATCGAGAGCCCAGAGCTTCTGTAAATCATCCTTCAGAGTAGAGTCTGACTCTGCAATAGTAAGGATGGTGGGTGCAGCCTGTAGAGGTCCAACGGCGCTGTACCCAAACCTAGTGTGAATGAATCGAAATGGACCTTGAGTGATAACTTCTCCGCACAAATCCCAGGGGTAGGCGCCCCCGAGAATAACATCAACACGCCCGCCGAGCGCGGAATCGCTCAGAGTCAAGCCTAATTCTGAGGCCCGACCCAGAACGAGATCCAGCTCAGCCGGGGGAGATGTATGCAGAGAGTGAGGGATGATTGAGAATGTGATGGGCGACGTGGCAAACGATGACGTGGTCGAGCAGAGTGAAGCATAGACCTTAAAGCGCGATCGCACCGTGCCCTTGCCAAAGCCTTTGAATAGCTTGTCCTGAGGGGACCTGGGCAATCGCAGGCTCGAGGCTAGCTCCTCTGACATGAAGCAGCTTCCACTCCCGTGGTCTAACAGCACTCTGGTTAGTTTGATGGTGTCTTCATGTTGTACCCTGGCTGTGACTGTGCAGGTAAAATAACCTGAGTCTGGGTTGGAAGTGGCTGCAGCTCCAGCTTCGGTAGAGTCCACAGCAGCAACAGTGGTCGGGGCTGCTTGAGGTGTGGAGGTGCCAGCAGACGGGTGTTGCTCTCGATGAAGCAATGAATGGTGGCGAAGATTGCAATGTCTGCAGCTGTGCTTGTTATTGCACTGCCGCACAGTGTGAGCCGGGGACAGGCAGTTCAGGCACAAGCGTTTCTCGCGTGCTAACCTGTTCCTGGCTTCGGTGTCAAGAGCTGTAAATGACTGACACCTGCCCACCCAGTGTGCTTCACCGCATGAAGCACACTTGGGGGGCGTGGCTCCTCTGGCCTTGGCTGAGGTGCCAGCAGAGTGGGAGTGGCCCGAAACGGACGACGGAGGCGTGGTCGGCTTAGCAGGCGGGGTATTCGAGTTGTGTGGTTGGAGCCATAGCAATCGTTGTTTCACAAAAGTGAATAAGTCATCGAAGGTTGGGTTATCGAATTTCTCGAACAGCAGGTGCTCCCAATCCTCACCAAACTTGCCCGCGAGATGATGGCGCAGGAAGTGAGGAAGGAACAGCCGTAAGTCGTTCTTGAGAACGGAAGTGAGTAGTTTGCAACTGTCGAGAACAGACTCCTTGAAATGCTTGAGTTCAGAGATGGTTTGGACGTTCTGCGGTGGCACAGAAATCTTCTTCACCAGCAGAGGAATGACTAACTGTGGTCGTCCAAAGTTGTGACGTAGTTCGGCGAGAAGTTTCTCAACCGTGGCACCTGTCTTGAGCAGGTCTGCTACCTGAGACTTGCCTTCTTCTGGCAGGATAGCTTGTTGAATAACAGTGAATTTGTCGGCTCTGCTAAATCCTTCTGCTCTGTCAGCGAGGACAGACTTGAGGTTTGTTTCGAACGACTCCCACCTCAGCGGGTCGCCTTTGAACTTGGGCACGTCCAAGTGCAACGGAGCCGCACGAGGTCTGAAGTCTCGAGGCGGTGTTGGATCCGAAGACGAGGACTTGTCGGTAGAAGGTGGTAGGTTAGCCATCTTTTTGCGTAAGTCAGAAAACAATGTCTTGACTGTCGTGTATTGCGTCTGAAACTCAGTGTCGTCCCATAACGCCATGGCGTCATCATCAAGGATGGAGACGTCCTTGGAGACCTTGAGTAGGCCTCCCGCTGGGAGCCAAGTGAGTCTCCCAGAGATAAGAGATCAGAGAGTTCGTCTTTGAGTCGTTTGGCATAACGGTATGCCCTTGAAGTAAGAGAGAGCTGCTCGGAGTCGAAGATCAGCTGTTCATGAATATCGTCGTGCTTGGCGCGTTCGGCGTCAGTAGTAGTGAGTGAAGGATCGGAAGCGAGCATGTCAATTTGCTCTTGAAGCTCATCGTGAAGGGTGATGAAACGTTTGATCTCTGTTGTGAGAGAATCAATAGCCTCCTTGATGACAGAGGCGGGGGGCTTCTCTGACTGATTTTGAAGTCGTTTGGCGAGTTTGGTGAGATGTCCCCGCTTGTAACCTCTCTGTGCTTTGAGCTTTCGAATTTCTTCGACCGCGCAGGCCTCGGACGTAGTAGATCGAGTAGTGATGGTTGACGAGGATTCTCTTGATGCCGAAGATGCTGCGTCGTCCTCCATGATGAGTGTTGAGGATGAGTAGTAGAAGGAGGATGAGTAGTAGAAGTGAAGACGACTAGCAAACAAAACTTAGCAACCAAACGAACGATGATAGACAAATAGGTAGTAGTAGTAAGCTAGCAAGCTAATCTGAGCAAAGCTAACGAACAGAGAACTTCAAATAGAGCAGTAAGCTAGCTAGCTAATCTGAGCAAAGCCTACAAACTGACGAAACTGAAAGTAGTGAGCTAGCAAGCTAATCTGAGCAAGGCTAACAAACTGATAGTGAGCTAAATAGAACTTGATGGTAAGCTAGAAATAGAGTAGTAGACTGTTGACAAGCTTAGTAGACTTGTGAGCCGGGTCATTTCAGGGCTCGAAGGACCAAATGTTGGGGTGTGTCTCTCTGCCTAGTGACTAGTGTCAGCAAGTCGTGCGAGTGATGTCACTCGTTACGTCATTGACAGAGAATCACACCTTTTGATGTTAGTAACAAATGGCCTTCAGTTTGAAGGACCAGAGGGTTCCCTTGCCAGGCGCACTCTACACTGCGCAGCCGCTGGCCGTGAAGCTTGCAGCCTTGCAGAGAGAGTAGACAAAGCGCGCACAATCCTAGGTTTTAACGTGCCCGTGGACAGGTAGAGGAGAACCAACCATTATAATTCGATAGCTCGCACTTATGTAAGGCATAACATGAGTGAAATGGCTGTGGGTATGAGTAGAGTATGAATATCGTTAGTGTTGCACGGCTAGGCATGCATGTACATACAAGGAAATGTGTTGATTGGGTGACGATTAGAATTAAGTGAACATAAACATAGTTCATCGAGTGTTCTTATTGAATTCTTTCTCCCATGTCTGGTAGTCCCAGACAATGACGACGAGACAGGATTTAGTTCGCTTCGAATTGATTCTACGTGAAGAAGACTTGACTTCTTTGAAACGACGTCGAACAAATAACCGTAGAGACGCCACAAGGAACGAGTGTTACTGCAAGGATTGCACAGCACAACCGATTGAAGATTTGGACATAGGATCTATCGAATACCATCTGGAGAAAATCAAGGAAAACATTTCCATCGGTGAACTTCTTCAGAATGCAGAAGGAAAACATTGAGAAAGAGGAAGATGAACACCATGCTAACCATTGTAAGATGCTTGCTACTCGCAAGGGACTCACACAACAGCTAACAGCAGCTCGGGTTCTTCAGCAGAGCAACCTAGCCAAATCTACTATCGATGCTATCACTGTTCAACCAACTGTTTCCAATTACGGCGTAAAGACTACACTCACTGAGCTCAACGTCAAGCTCAAAGAACTTCAAGCACTTGCTTTTCCTTTGAAGGATCGTCCTGGACTAATGGACACCTTACAGAAGTATCATCTAGACCTTACCACACTGTGGGAGAGGTACCACAGCGATAATCCAGACGACACTGCGTCTGCTTCAAAGGAAGTCAAACCTCAGTTAACTTCCAAATTCGATCGTCTACCTCGCATCGAACTACCCAGCTTCAATGGAGACAATGGAAGTTGGCGTCCATACTGGGAGAAGTTCAACAATGTGTTGGACAAAGATCTTACTCTTACTGACATTGATAAACTTTTTTTCTTACAAATGACAATAAAATGTGAGGAAGGCAAAGAGATCATTGACTCGCACACTCGGCGTGGTTCAGATTTCAACGCTGCTGTTAAAGCTCTAAAAGAACGTTACGACCAACCACGAGTCACCAAGTCGCACCATTCATCAGAGTTTCATTAAACACAACTGGAAACTTACCAATGAGGGAATCGGTCAACTCATCACACTTATTCAGCGTACTGTCGCTACCATGAAGGAATGTGGAGTAGTGTCACTTGACACTTTGTTCACTGTTATTGCTGAACTTCACATGCCTGACGAATTTTTTCGTTACTGGACGGAGAAAACTGCCGATTCAAAGACTACTCCAACTACTGACAGACTGGTTGAACTTCTCAAGCAATATCGGATGGGTCTACAAGGACGAACGATGGACTCGCCAGGTCCTACTGCCCAACCAGCGAAACAGCACCTCTTTCCATGTTAGTAAGGAAAACAACTGTTCCTTGTGTCATGATGGGAATCACCCACTCTACATGTGTGCCGCCTTCAAGACCAAGTCAGTAGAGGAGAGATCCAATATAGTCTCAAGACTTAGGGTATGTTCAAATTGTCTATCATTTAATCATGCTTCTAGAGACTGTCCTAGTTGTAAGTCATGTAGGGTCTGTGGAGGTCGACATCACTCACTGTTGCACCATCAACGTTCCGCTCGAAATTCCGAAGCTACACCTGATCGACAAGTCTCCAATCAACAGCCAGCTACGACGACGGCTTCGAATAATAACCACACCTCTTCGACTGACCGAGATCCACTCGAGCCCAAAGTTTTCCTGGGAATCTGCCAAGTTACTGTCGAATCTAGAGGACGACTTCAGAAAGCACGAGCTCTACTTGATAGTGGTTCACATATGTCCTGTATGACCTCTCGACTGGCCCAACAACTGAAGGTAGAAAAGATTCGTGAGCCCACTCATCTCACTGGAATAGCCCAAACTGCGGTTCCTGGCTGCAACTTCAAAGCTGAACTCTCCTTGGTTCCTGATAAACGTCAATCCATTCTGTTGAAAGCTGTGATAATCAATAAAATCACTAATGACCAGCCTGGATTCTACCTTAAAGGTGTCAGGAATCGATCTTTTCTACAGGGTTTACAATTGGCTGAACCTAACTTCGACTATCCCGGCAGAATTGACATGCTACTAGGGTCCGACGTTAGTGCCGTTAAGGAAAGAAAGTTAGCCCGCTAGCGCGCGTGCCATAAATGCACGTTAAATCGCGCAGGCGATGATCATGCTCTTAAAAAGACTTGAAAATAACCTTTGAACCTTCCGGTTAGCACAGTAAGTATGGACAGGTCTACTTCACTGTGGAAGTCTGAAGAAATAACTAGTTGGAAGGCTCTATCTGGAGTGTTTGTGCGTGATCAAGAAGCTATACCACCAGGAATTACTAACATTGCAATGAATTGCTATGCCAATAGTGTTTTTCAGTGCTTATTAAACCATAATGGCTTTATAGCTCTTGTAAAAGACATTATAGAAGAACATGAGAGAGTAAAGTGTAACTACTGTCGCCAAATGCAAGGTATCTTATATAAATATTTAATAAAAAAGGAAAATTACTATTTGAAAAAATATAGGTTCCCAGTGCGCTCCTCAGGTACTTAAATATTTGTACAGTAGATATAAATATCAGAAGATGTCTGTATTGGATTCTCGCCCAATCATTAAATCCTTAAAAGGTATGTATGCACCTTGTTTACAATTAATTACAGTAGAATGTCAGTTATCCGGACACAATAAGTGAATATTCCGATAACTGAAGCTACTATTTTTAGCACTACATACAGTTCAATCCAATTTAAAAAATACTTACGTGTACATAATACATTTTAAATTGGTAATGCAGTGTGTTCTGTAATGGTTATCTGTGGAGAGGTTGACCTAAGTCAGTGTTGGGGGTAAGCCAATGTACATGTTTTACTAATACAGCTGCTGATATGGTTAAAAGCAGCCTCCAATAACTTTTTTTTGATAAGCGCATACTTCCAGCTTGTCCTTGCTTAGCACCACTCTTTTCCTCTTGCCAGTAGCCATTCTCTAGTACAGTACAGTATAACAGCAAAACTGGCAGGTGGGCTTTAAATTTTGATGTGACCGGATAACTGACATTCTACTGTACATCTCTAATATTAATAATAATATATATATATATTTATATACATAGCAATCAGTTCCTCATTTAACGCTGGACATCAACAAGATGCAGCAGAGTTCTACAGTGAATTAATGAGTAAAATTCTTGAGATGTCACCCAAGTACTAAATAAATACATTTTATTTGAAATACTGATTTAATCTTGCTCTATTGGTGTACATAGCACAAGAAGTAAAGTACATGACATGTGTTACTTCAATGAATTATCTACAGGTTGGCAAAAATTATTGGGTGAAAGACAATTTATTATCCAATTTAAAAATTTAGTTCAGTGCAAGAAGTGTGGTACAGTGAGCTACAATGAGACACTCAATCATACTTTGGAACTCTATATTGAGGTAGGAATTAAACGTATACCACTCCCACCCTCCCCCATCAAACCCTTTTGCTTATCCTCTAAAATAGGGAGGAAAAAAGATCCATTTACAAGATTTGGTGACAGATAATATGCCAAGCTCTATACAACTTCTGGATCTACAATGCACACAGTATGTAAATACTAAGATAATGAGAAATTTGAATCAAATTCATAAATTTTCTTCAATAGGTGCAAAGAAAGTGGAATGATGGAGAAGTCAGACATAATCAACCGGTTCCCCAAGTTACTCAGCATTCATCTGACAAAAATGGCAAATGAGTATGTTAGCTATTTGTTTTATATATTTTTATAATTTTTTTTAACTTAGTTTGACTTATTTTTCAGGACAGGGATACCTCAAGTTCAAATTCAGGTACAAAAAGTTAATTTCTTGAGAACACGCTACATTTATACCTCTTGTAGAAGTCTTGTTCAGGGGTTGCTAAGGGTGTGTAGAAATTATATATAATTTTATTTAGCTGACAAAATGACTGGATATTTATATGTGTATAGAAAACTACTTTGACTATTTCTGGTGGCAATAACGTGAGGTATAAACTAGTTGGAGTAATAAAATATATCAAATTGTCCGAAACTACGGGTCACTACACTGCATTTATTCGGTCACGTAGTGACCATAGTCAGTGGTTTCATGTAGATGACAACAAGGTATTTAAATTGTTACAAAATTTGACATCTGATAAATGATCAATCAAAACATTTTATAGGTGCTACCGGTCAGTGTTGCTAATGTAGCCATGCAAGACCCATTTATGGCTTTGTTTGAACTTGATGAAGGTAGACAAAGTATTGAACAAATGGATAGCATTATATACATTTATATACATAGGCCGCACATTGTACAGGAATCTACCTTTATATGCTGTCACAAATCTGCTCAGTAATGAGTGGTTAACAGATGAGGTAATGTTAACCTTATATTAGGATATACATATAACTTTATCAAAACTATATGTGTGAAGATTATAGAAGCATATTTTGAACTAGTAGCTACCACAGCTTCACGAGTAAGTGGTGATAATCTTAAAGTGTTTTTTTTTTAATTTTAAGCATTATATATTAAGGAAAACAAGAAAGTTTTGGTTTTAAGTTCTCAATTCTATTCCAAGTTGTGTTCACATGGTTATGAAGGAGTGAAGAGATGGCATCGAAAGGTAGATTCAATGCTATAAATATTATGTTATATGCTCACTACCAAGTCTTTACAGATTGATATATTGAATCAAGACCTACTTCTGTGTAGTATTAATTTAGGAGAGTCTCATTGGACCTTATTGGTAAGATTTTGTAATATATATATATATATATATATATACTGTATATATATACATAATATTGTCCATCTTCTCTGTACCCTCAAAGTGATGTGCATTGCATAATGGTTACAGTAATCTGTTGGTCTTTTTCTGACAGTAATTTAATCATACTGTAGCTGATCTCTAACTGCTGCCACCAACGGCTTAAACATGACATCAAATTATTGTACTCCAATTTTGTTTCAACTTAATTTTATAGAAAAAGTGAGTAAAATTTGACCATGCGATTGTGTTGCTATAGCAGGCAAAGCCTCTTAAGAATAGCTAATCATGTGCATCATCATTTAGGCGGCAAAATAACATTAATAATTATCAGTTTCTATCTATCAGTTGTGTCCTTTTGAATGTCTTGTGGTTCTTGACTTTTGATAGGGAGCAGTGGTTTGAGTCCAGATATGTGAATCCTTTTATCTTGCTTTATAGTTTTTTTTAATGTTTTTTTCATTCTTTTTGTTTGTTTGTTAGTTTGGTTTTTTCTTCCTTTGTCTTTTTCTTACTGTTTAGCCTACTTTTTTTCCTATTTTTCCTTCTTATCTTTTTTTACTTCTTTATTGTCCTTCATTTTTCCCCTTCTTTATACTTTTTGCCCTTTTTTCTATTCTTCTATAGCTATTTCTTCATTTTTTGCTCTTTATTTCTTTCTTCTTTTTGTTCTTATTTTTTTATTTTTCTGATACTTGTATTTGTGATAGTATCTGAGAGTTGTGGTGTATACAGCTTGTTCCATTGGACACAAATTGACAAACAAAAACACACTTTCCGAAAGTTTTAGCTACTACTTGCTAAATTATAGCCATGGCTGGCTGACAACTAGTTTATTTGATTAGATATTATGCTTTAGTAAAGCTGATCTTGCTCATGCATCATTGGAGTGATAATAGGCTAATATAATTTTATGGTGAATTAAGTATGTTTTTAGCGAATAAATTCTATTTGGTGCATAACTAGGGCTGATAATTCACATCTTATGGATTTTTCATGTTAATACAGGTTGTTGATATCAAAGGAAAATCTGCTGAATACTATGACTCATATAAAGGAAGTTATTTAATTGGATGGCATAACATTAGGTATCTAAAGTATGAATTACCCTTGTATTTATAATTAATGGGTAAAATATTTTAGATCCTTTTTAGAAGAAAGATGCCTAGAAAAGGGGATCCCAGTTCCGCATTGGAATGAGTGGCAATATGTTCATAGGACGGTAACAATGTTATATAGCTATAGCTATTATGTCAGCGATGAACTGTTCTTTTAATATTGTTTCAGGATCAACCACAGCAAATTAACACCTTTGATTGTGGAGTATTCTCATCTCAGGTAACTATTACTGTATCAACAAAATTATATGCTTATTATTGTTCTTGTTGTCAAGTATGCATTGTACAGAGTTATAGGATGGGAATGGAATTTTGACCAGGTATGTTATGTTCTACACATTATCACATCATATACATGAAATATGTTCATTAAACATTGCAGACACATATGGGACTGCTGAGAAAAGTTATGGTAGAGGAACTTTTAAATGGATGCTTGATGTAAGTTTCTATCTAGAGTAAATAAAACTTAGTCATAATTACTGAAACTGCAGGTCACTACGAAAGAGGTCAGCAATATTGCGTCTCACACGACCCCTAAATTTTGATTACAACCCTCAACACTTACTGGAACCAAATTGTGCAATGAAGTATCACTGCAAGATAGTCACAATTAATGATTCTTTCCTTTATAATTCTATGGTCCCTTCATCAAGCAAGTGCATTGTCTTTAGGTCGTCACAATGTTTTTTCATGCAAATCTGTTTCTTCAAGCAGCAAAATTCACACAAGTTCAATTTTGCAAGGCAAATGTGGAGCTCTTCAGAGTGATATTGTGAACTCAATGTCACTTGACCATTCTACATGTATGGACTCTCCTAGCTCTGTCTCACATAATGCTACAGATTCTTCTTTAACCAGCTTTACTCCCTTGAGGCCTACAAGCTCATTGTCTTCAGCTCACAATTGTATTTCACAGAAATCGATTTCTTCAAACAGTAAAATTCACACAAGTTTAATTTCTCAAGACAAATGTGGAGTTCTTCAGAGTAAAAAGCAATTATGCCCCTACTGCAGTGAATGCTATTCTCATAAAAGTAGTCTTTCCAGACATGTCAAGAAAGTTCATGGAATGATTGGAGAAAAACACAGTATATTTTGTAGCATCTGTAGTGGAAGGTAAGTAATGTTCATACAGTACTGTGGACACTTGCCCATGTAGTAGTAGTAGTAGTAGTAGTAGTAGTAGTAGTAGTAAAGCCAAATTTAAAATACAATATTATAACTGGATAGGTATTCCAATTACAGACAATAGCATTACATTATCTACAAATTCAGACCTTCCCATAATTCCTTCCATAAAAGGATTTGTTGTGGGACAAGCCTCGTTTCCAAATAGAAACAAGCACAGAACTTCAAACAAGACATCACAAGCATACACTCTTTTAATATTCATCAGCCTAAAGCAAATCTAACTATTAATGTGTGTGTTATTATACAGCAGATTGAGCATGCTAATTTGGACTTTCTTGTTTAACCCAAACGCTTGTAGTGAACTGCCTCTGGAAACATATCCATTTCTGACATAGTATTGTTTATTATACATAGTTAACTTGAAATTGTCAGTATAGTGTTCCATTAGTTTACTTAAAATTAAACTGAAAACATAATTAGTTAGCAAATCTTCATAATTACAACTAGCAGTGAATTTGCTTTAAGGTTTCATCAATTATTATATTACTTTGGGTGTACACATTCATGCAGTTAGACAACACATGCTATTAGTTATGCTATACAAAGCATCATTAAATTTTAAATGCATTTAACACAAAGAAAACTTAATTTATTGTAAACTCACCTAGATACCATTACTTGCAGATTTAACACACTCCAGTCCTTAATAACACATATCAGAAATGACCATAACATCAAGGCAGATATTGAGACTTTACAGTTTGAAAACTTCAAATCCTTCTTGTCTTGGAAGGATAAGGAAGAATTTACTACTACATCACAGTATGTCCAGCAATGTTCTCCCATTTTATGCAATGAAAAAAGAATATGGTATTACTACTGCAATAGAGCTGGAAATTATAGGCCTAGAGGAGCACACCAGAGACAATTAAAATCTCAAGGGACAAGTAAGGTGGGCGGTCAGTGTACTGCACACATAAAGGCTATAGTTTGTCAACACAATGGACAAGTTGAAGTCAAGTATTGTTCTACTCATCATAATCATGAAGTAAAACTGACTTACTTAAGAATTCCTTCCCAAATACGAGTCCAAATTGCATCAAAATTACTGCAAGGAATTAGTATGGACCGCATTATGGATGATATTCGAGATACAATATTCAGCAAAATTAATAGACAGCATCTCATTAGTAAACAAGATTTACATAACATAAAAACTCAATTTAATATTGAAGGAATAGTTAAGCACAAGAATGATTTGATGAGTGTTAGTGCTTGGGTTGAAGAGCTCAAAAAAATGGACTATAATTCAGTGTTAGCATTTAAAAATCAAGGGGAAGACTACCATGAACATATTACCAGTACAACAAAAGACGACTTCTTATTGTGCTTGCAAACTGAATTCCAAAGAGATATGCTAAAAAAATTTGGGTCCAATGCTATCTGCATGGATTCCACTCATGGAACTAACTCTTATGATTTCCACTTTACCTCAATACTTGTAGTTGATGAGTATGGGGAAGGAATCCCTGTGGGGTGGATGATTAGCAACAGACAAGATTCATTGATTTTGATGGAATTTTTGAAAGCTATAAAAAGCAGAACTGGTGAAATAAATTCCAGATGGTTCATGAGCGATGATGCAGAACAGTTTTTCACAGCTTGGAGAGCTACATTTGGGGATGGGATCACCAGAAAGTTACTCTGTACATGGCATGTTGACAGAGCTTGGAGGAAAGCACTTCAACAGCATATTGTAGAAAAAGAAAAGCAAGTGGAAGTATATCATCAGCTCAGAGTTCTATTGATGGAGACTGAAGAAGCTAACTTTAGAGTGATGCTGCAAGACTTATTGACATATTTGAAAGAATTTTATGAGAGTTTTTATGATTACTTTATGAAGAATTACTGTAATAGACTGCAACAGTGGGCTTCTTGTTACAGAGTGAGGTCAACAGTAAACACAAACATGTTTCTTGAAGCTTTTCACAGAGTGTTAAAAATTGTGTATCTTTATCATAAAAAGAATAGAAGAATTGATTCTCTTATCACTGTTTTATTGAAAATTGCACGAGACAAAGCCTTTGAAAGATTTCGAAAGGTAGAAATGGGAAAATCTACCCATAGAGTTTGTGAGATACGCAAGAGACATAAGAAAGCGGAAGAAATGCAAGACAACTCTTCACATAACGTCACAAAAATTACTAGTGAAAAGTGGAAGGTTGAGTCTCAAGGTAACCCAGGTACACACTATATTATAGAGAAGCAGTTCAATTTATCTGAAAAATGTATGTGCAAGCTGATCTGCACTGAATGTAAAATATGTATACACAGTTTCTGTTGCACATGTTTAGATGCCTCTCTACACTCTACAATTTGTAAACATGTACACCTTGTGGCAATGAATTCCAATATGACATCTAATGACAGAATGAACTCGAACTCTAGCCAAATCAATGTTGCTGAAAACTCTGTTCCATACTTCAACAAATTACTGGCATCAGCAACAAATGAAACAAGTACCGTCTCCACTAAAAAAAGTTTGCTGCTTTCAATGATTGATGACCTCAGCAGTATGGTGGCACATTGTGAAGATGCGACTGCATTGACTGCAGCCAAGTCTCATATTGTCACAGCAATGACTGTGATAAAATCATTACCATGTGAAAAACTAGCTGTGCCTACTAAAAGAAAAATTCCACCTAATAGTAACAATCAAACACAGCTACAATTTTTTTCAACCAAAAAACAAAGAATTTCTCTCAACAAAACACTCTCCAAGCCATCCAGCAAAGAAATTTTGGAACAGAAAAGAAAGCTTAAAGATTTGGAGTCAAAGGTCTGTGGAGTTTGTTTGAAAGAAAATGACAGCAACGACCATGAATTTGTAGACTGGATTCAATGTGTTGTTTGTACCATGTGGATTCACTGTGCATGCACCAATCATAAAGAAATTCCAAAAGAATACATATGTCATTACTGCACATAATATCGAAAATGAGTTAGCTAGCTATTTCATTTGTAAAAAGAAAATGTATGGTTGATTTTTGTTGTATTTATTTAATATTAATATATGTATATTTGCTAATTACTGGCATATTTGAGCTTATCTGATTTTCATTAAAGTGTTGATGTTGATGCTAATTACTGGCATATTTGAGCTTATCTGATTTTCATTAAAGTGTTGATGCTTTGTCAAACTGTAAAAAGAGTGGTCATAAGTAGTATTATTTGGGTACTAGCTAGAACTAATAGTAGTTCAACATTTTAGTTAATTTTAACTAATTTAATCTCACAAAAACTAAAACTAAAACTAAAAGACAATCAGTCCATCTTAATAAAAAATGAAACAAAATATCTTCAAAACTAAAATGTTATGCTTACTGTAGCTATGAATGACAAGAATTTTTCTTAGCCTCATCAATTTTCATAAAATAAAATACTTGTAGCTAATGAAGAGATAAAAAGAAGTCTTGAATATATTATCTCTTAAATCTGAATCATTATACAATAAGCAAAACAAGAACTAAAATTGAGATATGAAATTTTGAATAACCAAAACCAAGACAAGGCTGAACTTTCAATAAACCAAGACTGAAAATGATATACTTTAGGTAGAAAACTGTAACACCAAAATGAAAAGAGTTAAACAAATACAACACTACAGGTTGTGTATATAATATATATATAATATATGTATGTATGTATGCATATATATATATATATGTATGTATGCATGACAATATAATATATATATAATATATGTATGTATGTATGCATATATATATATATATGTATGTATGCATGACATTGGCCCTTATGCATAGTTCTAGCTAAAGCGCTTCCTCATCAATTCCCCAACTAGCCGCGCGCTGAAAACTCGCGGGTAATAGCCAACTCATGCACTTTGACCCCGGCTAACTTTCTCTCCCTAATGGTTTCTGTCCGACGTACTCGATGCAATTATGCTAACCGGAAGACGCTCTTCACAGGATGGCCTTCTTCACGCTTGGGAGACAGTTTTTGGCTGGTCTATCCGAGGAAAGTGTATTCCTGAACCCCCTCCACTTCAGTCTCACCTGTGTCTACATTCCCATGCCTCTGATCCCACTACTGACGATCTACTGACTGCATTTTGGGAAACTGAGGAAGCACCCTTGGATCACAAACAGTTCTCGGAGGATCTTCAAGCTCTAGATCATTTCCAAAAGACCCACAGTCGAAATGAGGAGGGTAGGTACATTGTTCGCTTACCTGTTAAGTCTGTTCCTTTTTCCTTAGGTGATTCTCGTGATCAAGCCAGCAGAAGATTCTATCAAAATCGGCAGTCGCTCCAACGTAAGGGAAAGTACAAGAATTTCACTCAAGCGCTACAGGAGTACGAGGAACTAGGTCATGCTGAACCCGTTCCCGTTGAGAACCTGGCTACGCCGAAATCTTCAGTTTTCTACCTACCTTCTCATGGTGTTGTCAAGTTGTCCAGTACAACTACTAAACTCCGAATAGTATTTTATGCTTCGGCCACAACCACGTCTGGATTCTCTCTAAACGACGTTCTGCTTTCTGGCCCGAACCTTTACCCCATGCTCACCGATGTCATTCTTCGTTTTCGAACTCATCTTATTGGTATGAGTGCTGACATTTTCAAAATGTTCCGTGAGGTAGAACTACACAAGGATGTCCGGGATTTGCACCGCTTCTTGCAAGCAGCTCCCCGGGGGGAGGGTGTCATTGACATGCGAATGACGAGAGTTACTTTTGGAGTGACGTCTTCTCCATTTCTGGCTACTCAAGTTTTGCGTCAAGTAGCTAAAGACCATCAAGAGCAATATCCTAGAGCTGCTAAGATCATCGCTAACTTCTATGTGGATGATTGCCTAACTGGAGCCGTAACCTCAACGGAAGCGATCGAGGTTCAAGAGGAACTTATCGCTCTTCTGCGTTGCGCCTGTATGTGGCTGAGGAAGTGGAGATCGAACGACGCTAGCGTGGTGAAAAATGTTCCTACGAACATGCGAGAGGACGACGGTGTTCAGCTTATCTCACCTCCAGCAGAATGCCACAAGGCTCTTGGCCTTCATTGGGACACCAGGAAGGACACTCTTCACGTTTGAACTCCCGCGTTCAATGTAGATGACGAACCAACAAAGAGAAAAATAGCGTCAGATGTTGCCAAAACATTCGATCTTCTTAGATGGTTTGCTCCCTGTACCATTGTAGTCAAAGTTTTTGCTCCAAGAACTCTGGAAATTGAAGTTGGCTTGGGATGATACTGTCTCAGAAAACATTTCTCATAAATGGAAAAAATGGAGAGAGGAACTTTCTCTCATAACTTCACATCCTATTCCACGCTATCACCTGGAAAAGGGAAAGCAAGTCAGAAGTCTCCAACTGCATGGCTTCAGTGATGCTTCAGATTCAGCCTATGCTGGAGTTGTCTACTTATGAGCTGTCTACTCAGACACATCTGTCTCAACTTCACTGCTGATAGCCAAGACTAAAGTCACTCCTATCTGTGGATTTACCACTCCAAGAAAAGAACTCTGTGGAGCTCAGTTGTTAAGTAAAATTCTTATTACTGTTTCTAATGCTCTTTCTATTTCCCTTACAGATATATATGCCTGGAGTGATTCAACCATTGTACTGTGTTGGCTGTCTACTCCACCTGCAAAGCTCAAGTCTTATGTCTGTAATAGAGTCATGGACACAGTTAGCCGTATTCCATCCACACATTGGAGACATGTTCCTACAGACTGCAACCCTGCTGATGTGGCATCCAGAGGAGCATCTCCAAGTGAACTGATTTCACATGATCTATGGTGGAAAGGTCCTCCTTGGCTGCTCGAATCTCCTTCTCTGTGGCCATGTCGTACTGATTGGAGGAATCAGAAGATTTTAACTGAGACTAAGGCTGCAGTTCTGATTACCTCTCCTCCTCCAGAAGACATCACTGAGGATTTTTCCTCATACACTCACCTTAAAAGGGTTTTGTCATGGTGTATACATTTTGTTACCAACTGCAGGTTATTGCCTAGTTCCAGAACTCAGTCACCACAGTTGTCTCTGGAGGAATTACAGAACACAGAAACTAAACTGGTGAAGCTCAGCTGCTTCAAGGCTGATTTTGTCTCACTTCGGATCAGCCGTACGATGGTACAAACTTTATCGGTTCTCAGCGGGAACTGAAAGACCTCTACAACTCTCTAAATTCGACTACAGTTCAGGATGCCGTGATAGAGAAGATGACCACAGAATGCTGAGACCAATTCTAAAAAGAACAGGGACAAGCAAATGTAGTGAAGTAAGCGGGAAGAGTTTCGATGTCGTAGGTCGTCTCCAGAGATCCAACGAGAGATGAAGGACCACCGCTGGTACCAGGTGTGGTGTAGTGTGAGAGACAGACCAGAGTAGACTGCCACCAGAGTTGTCTAGCTATCCCCAAAGCTGTTCAATGCTTCCAATCTCCCTACGTGAAGGGTTTCAAACCTTACTCAGGATTATGGCTAAAGGGTTAAGGCTATGAACGACAACTGGAAATGGGCACACGTGGCAAGCCATAATATAGAAAACCTACCACGCATGCGCCATGAGGTCATATGGTACAAAACTAAAGATGATGTAATGTGTGCATTAATAGGAATGTTAATACCTTGCTAGCTATGAATATGTGAGTGGGTCTAGGAAAAGGGACCTTATGGAGCAAATCAAAAAAATTGAGTTTTTTATGCTACTAAAAAGCTACAATTTATCTCAACTTAGTGCTAAAATACTGGAGGGTAAAGCCTTCGACGTGCAGAGAAACTGGCAGTTGAACTGGGCTGTATTCAGCAAAGCAATTGAACTAGAAATCGAGAAAACATAAATTGAATTTCCACTTCCGGTATAATTAACGTTTCCGTATACTTAACGGCGTACTCCGCATACGCAATTAAATCGTACAGCCGCTTTTTAACGGCGACTAACAAAGTATGCGTAGAGTTCTTTTTAGCTTTCAAAGCGTCTCACGGCCTGTCTTGTCGGAATTTTTGGCTACTCTATACGCTGTAGCGGTAAATTTTCAGCCAGAGGTAAGCTGTAGAGTGCATGCAATAGTCTCAAAGCTATGCCGGTTTTTTTAGCTGCTTCTTTGAAACTCCGCCCATTCCCCGTTTATTGTAAATCGAGAACGAGAGAGAATAAAAAGTAGCTTGTCTTTCCACGGCACGCTTGGGGTCTTTTAAGTTGTTTTGACATTTGAAATTCTGCATAGACGTAGAGTAAGGGTCACTAAGACTAATTCTGCAAAAAAAAAAAATAGGAGAAAGAAAGAATTTTTCCGATGACTTACTTCCGGAGCCTATATCTCAATTTTAATTTTTGCGCCATAAGGTCCCTTTTCCCAGACCATAGGTTCCAACTTTCTACAAAAAATTTCAGGGACAAGCCACACCCCTCAATTAATATATCATGAATATAATTAAAATATATCATGAATAGAATTAAAATATGTCATGAATAGAATTAAAATATGTCATGAATATAATTAAAATATGTCATGAATCAATCGTGGGTCTCTCTTCTCACCTAGCCTTCAAGAGGAACCTAAAGCTCTATTTACAAGTGTAGCTCACTGATGTTGGTTTGTTTGTATCATTCCTTATTTGTTTTTGTTTCTGGTTGTTTTTATTTTAGTTTTGTTTTGGGTAGCCTTAATATTAGCTTGTTAAAGAGCTAGTTGGCAAACCCCTTTGCTATTTGCAAGAATGTATATAAAAAAAAACAATTTTAAAAAAAATTAAAAAAAAGTGTGACCGGTAAGGGTCGTCAATACGCACATTCGCCACTACTATTTCACAGAAAAATCTGTGGTTACGTTCATGACTGCATGCCCGTGGCTATTCAGTTCAGATTGGAAACACATCATTCTAAACTGTAAGTTAATTAAGATGGAATAGAAATTAACAAAGTGACAAAGTAAATTTCGGGACAAACAATAGGAGAGTAGCAATTCCGTGCGGGACAGTCTGGAGTAGTAAAAAATCGGGACTGTCCCGGTAGATTCGGGACAGTTGGAAGCTATGCCAGACCCGCTCACATATAGTTAATACTGCGGCTGTTCTGGTAATGTGGTGGACTTCACCACACAGAGTGATGACTGAGCTTTGTCAAAAGTTAAAAATTGACAAGATCCATACCTCATCTTATCATCCAGAGTCTAATGGATGTGTGGAACGTTTTCATGGAACTTTAGTGCCCATGTTGAGGAAAGCAATAGACAGCAAATTGGATTAGCCAGATCAAATTAAGTTTTGTCTGTATGCTATTAGAGCTGTTCCAAATCGTTCTACTGACTACTCTCCATTCGAAATTTTACACGCAGTTAATATGCGTTCACCAGTGGATCTGGTGGTGGAAGGATGGATGTCGATTGAAAAGAAGTCTTTTAACCGATTACTGGCCAAATACGCAATTTTGCGTACCTCCGTATTTTGTCCCCGAAAGGCCAAATACGCAATTCTGGGTACAAGAAAGGGGGTAATAACTGCCTACAGCTGCATACCTGAATCTACCCATTATTTATCATTGCATCTCAGGTTTATAATTTAGTATAGCTATCTGTCACCATGCAAATACTTCAGTATACACCGGTGTATAACATAAGGATAACTTTGTTATACATATGAGAAACACCAGGGTCACTCATCTAGTATACACCAGTGTTTCTCCTATGTATAGGTACCGGTTTACACAGGTGTGTATAACATTGATATAACAAAAGTATACTACTGGTGTAAACCATATGTAAACCATAAGTATACCATATGTATAACTTAAGTATATCAAAAGTATACTACGCATATGTATAACTTAAGTATATCAAAAGTATACTGCACTGGTTATAACAATAGTAGACAGCCTGCGTATATCTTTCATATTGACTATGTATTTCAAATATTTATCATACGTAAAACAAAGTAAAATGACCACAAAAAAAAGTGATCTTGCACCATAAAAATTTTGAAACATAATGAAAAAAAATCACTTCGTCCAATAAAATAAAGATTCTGTGTGAATATTGCTCGATCATTGTTATCACTGCATGGAGAGATCTCCGGTGAAAACAGAACTTCATACTTGACGCTTGCATCCTATTCCCGATATAAATCTTTCAGATAGTATTCACAACATCCACAACGTCCCCTTCAAAATTCTGAACACATAAACACACACAAAATGAAATTGCATTAGACTACACAGATAAAACCTAACTTAAAATTAAGACAAATAATTATACTACACAAATATTTAGTCGGCGAGCGAGCGAGACACTTACAGAGGTAACACAATTGAAAATCGGGGATGTTTGTTTATTTATATATATGTTTGGACGTACGTATGTCATTTTGTATACTTTGACTTTCTCCTATTTTTTGCGTTAGCTCTTTGTTCGACCCCAACCCAAACTTCACTAAACAGAATCCTCTGGTTAAGCGATCATTACCGTAGCATCCTAATATTGAATTGCTTACCGCTCTGAATAAAGGTCCACAATATTATGAGTTCAATAAGAAAAAGGGTACATAATATATTCCTTTAATTTGGATAGAGGTCCACAATTATCCGTTCACTATGGAAAACGATCCACAATATATTTACTTCAATACGGAAAAGGGTCCACAATATATTAGTTCAATACAGAGAAGTGTCCACAATTAGTTCAATACATAAAAGGATCCACAATATATTAGTTTAATATGGAAAAAGTGTCCACAATACATAAGTTAAATATGGAAAAGGGTCCACAACACATTAGTTCAATAAGGAAAAGCTCCACAATATATTAGTTCAATATTGATTGCGGTTCTCAATATATCCATTCAATATGGAAAAGGGTCCACAATATATTACTTCAATACGGAAAAGTATCCACAATACATTAGTTCAGTACGGTAAAGTGTCCACAATATATTAGTTTAATATGGAAAAAGGTCCACAATATATTAGTTTATGGAAAAGGTGTCCACAATAAATATTAGTTCAATATGGAAAAGGGTCCACAATATATTACTTCAATATGGAAGTGTCCACAATGCATTAGTTCAATATGGGAAAAGGATCCACAATATATAAGTTCAATATGGAAAAGGATCCACAATATATTAATTCAATATGGATTGCGGTCCACAATATACCCATTCAATATGAATAAAGGGTCCACAATACATTAATTCAATACAGAAAAGGGTCCACAATACATTAGTTCAATACGGAAAAGGGTCCACAATACATTAGTTCAGTACAGAAAAGGTCCACAATATATAAATTCAATACGGAAAAAGGTCCACAATACATAAGTTCAATATGGAAAAGGGTCCATAATATATTACTTCAATACGGAAAAGTATCCACAATACATTAGTAAAGTGTCCACAATAAGTTTATGGAAAAGGTGTTCACAATAAATATTAGTTCAATATGGAAAAGGGTCCACAATATATTACTTCAATATGGAAGTGTCCACAATGCATTAGTTCAATATGGGAAAAGGTCCACAATATATAAGTTCAATATGGATTGCGGTCCACAATATACCCATTCAATATGAATAAAGGGTCCACAATACATTAATTCAATACAGAAAAGGGTCCACAATATGTTAGTTCAATACGGAAAAAGGTCCACAATACATTAGTTCAGTACAGAAAAGGTCCACAATATATAAGTTCAATACGGAAAAAGGTCCACAATACATAAGTTCAATACCGAAAAAGTGTCCACAACACATTAGTTCAATATGGAAAAAGGTCCACAATACATAAGTTCATATGGAAAAAGGTCCACAATACATAAGTTCAATAATATGGAAAAGGGTCCACAATACATAAGTTCAATAATATGGAAAAGGGTCCACAATACATTAGTTCAATACAAAAAAGTGTCCACAATACATTAGTTCAATATGGAAAAAAGTCCACAAAATATAAGTTCAATATGGAAATGTGTCCACAATATATTAGTTCAATATGGAAAAGTGTCCACAATGCATTAGTTCCATATGGAAAAGGGTCCACAATACATTAGTTCAATACAAAAAGTGTCCACAACACATTAGTTCAATATGGAAAAAAAAGTCCACAATATATAAGTTCAATATGGAAAAGGGTCCACAATATATTACTTCAATATGGAAAAGTGTCCACAATGCATTAGTTCAATATGGTAAAAGGTCCACAATTGTATTAGTTTAATATGGAAAAGGTGACCACAATAAATATTAGTTTAATATGGAAATGGGTCCACAATACATAAGTTTAATATATAAAAATGTCCACAATACATTAGTTCAATATGGAAAAGGGTCCACAAAATAATAAGTTCAATAAGGAAAACGATCCATAATATACTAGTTTAAAATGGATTGCGGTCCACAATATATCCGTTCATAACAGAAAAGTGTCCACAATATACTTTATTATGGATAAAGGGTCCACAATACATCAGTTCAAGTTCAATACAGAAGTGTCCACAATACATTAGTTCAATACAGAAAATACATTAGTTCAATACAAAAAAGTGTCCACAACAATATGGAAAAAAGTCCACAATATATAAGTTCAATATGGAAAAGTGTCCACAATGTATTAGTTCAATATGGTAAAAGGTCCACAATATATTAGTTCAATACGGATTGTGGTCCACAATATACCCATTCAATATGAATAAAGGGTCCACAATACATTAATTCAATACAGAAAGGGGTCCACAGTATGTTAGTTCAACACAAAAATGTGTCCACTATACATTAGTTCAATACGGAAAAGGGTCCACAATACATTAGTTCAGTACGGAAAAAGCTCCACAATATATAAGTTCAATACGGAAAAGGGTCCACAATATATTAGTTCAATATGGATTGCGGTCTACAATCTATCCATTCAACATGGAAAAAGGTCCACAATATATAAGTTCAATATGGAAAAGGGTCCACAATACATTACTTCAATACAGAAAAGGGTCCATAATACATTAGTTCAGTACGGAAAATGGTCCACAATATACAAGTTCAATATGGAAAAAGGTCCACAATATATTAGTTCAATACAGAAAAGGGTCCACAATACATTAGTTCAGTACGGAATAGGGTCCACAATATGTTAGTTGGAAATGGTCCACAATATATATGTTCAATATGGATTGCGGTCCACAATACATTAGTCAATACGGAAAGTGTCCATAGTTCAGTATGGAAAAGTGTTCACAATACATAAGTTCAATACAAAAAAGTGTCCACAACACATTAGTTCAATATGGAAAAAGGTCCACAATATATAAGTTCAATATGGAAAAGGGTCCACAATATATTACTTCAATATGGAAAAGTGTCCACAATGCATTAGTTCAATATGGTAAAAGGTCCACAATATACCCATTCAATATGAATAAAGGGTCCACAATACATTAATTCAATACAGAAAGTGGGTCCACGGTATGTTAGTTCAACACAGAAAAGTGCCCACAATACATTAGTTCAGTACGGAAAAAGGTCCACAATATATAAGTTCAGTACGGAAAAGGGTCCACAATATATCAGTTCAATATGGATTGCGGTCTACAATCTATCCATTCAACATGGAAAAAGGTCCACAATAAGGGTCCACAATATATAAGTTCAATATGGACCACAATACATTACTTCAATACAGAAAAGGGTCCACAATACATAAGTTCAATATGGAAAAGGGTCCACAATATGTTAGTTGGAAATGGTCCACAATATATCAGTTCAATATGGATTGCGGTCCACAATACTTCAGTCAATACGGAAAGTGTCCATAGTTCAGTATGGAAAAGTGTCCACAATACATAAGTTCAATACAGAAAAGGGTCCACAATACATTAGTTCAGTATGGAAAATGGTCCACAATATATAAGTTCAATATGGAAAAGGGTCCACAATATATAAGTTCAATATGGAAAAAGGTCCACAATATAATAGTTCAATACAGGAAAGGGTCCACAATACATTAGTTCAGTACGGAAAAAGGTCCACAATACATAAGTTCAAAGGGTCCACAATATGTTAGTTGGAAATGGTCCACAATATATCAGTTCAATATGGATTGCGGTCCACAATACTTTAATCAATATGGAAAGTGTCCATAGTTCAGTATGAAAAAGTGTCCACAATACATAAGTTCAATATGGAAAAAGGTCCACAATATATTAGTTCAATATGGAAAAGGGTCCACAATACATTACTTCAATACAGAAAAGGGTCCACAATACATTAGTTCAGTACGGGAAAAAGTCCACTATATATCCATTCAATATGGAATAAGGTCCACAGTACATAAGTTCAATATGGATAGAGGTCCACAATACATAAGTTCAATATGGAAAAGGGTCCACAATATATAAGTTCAATATGGAAAAGGGTCCACAATACATTACTTCAATACAGAAAAGGGTCCACAATACATTAGTTCAGTACGGGAAAAGGTCCACAATATATAAGTTCAATATGGTAAAGGGTCCAGGTAGGGAGTGATTACTTGATGAAGTTCGAGAGGATACTGAGGGAATGTAAGGTGGATGAAGGGAGTTGGTCGGAGAGGCTGTATCCCCGATTGCCAGAGAAGTTGTGTGCGAGAGTGACAGCCGAGAGGGATGATGAGGCCGAGTATAGTGTGGTCAAACAGGCTTTGCTTAAGACCGTGGGGGAGATTACCCTCACCTACGGTCGCCACCTGTTTGAGCTGTCAGGGGAAGGGCTTAAGCACATGACTGGGGGAGATGCTTGCGAGCAGATAGTGAAGGTTTGCAAGGGAGTGTTACAGGGTTGCGTAACGTTGGACCAATGTGTCTTGGCTTTGGCTATGGCCGTGACCAGGAGGGTCATGCCTCAACCAGGGAAGGTGTATCTGGAGACCAAGTCCATTACGAACCTGAAAGAGTTAAGAGACATGTGGGAGACTTGGGTGGCTGGTAGACAGAAGGGCAACTTCTACAAGCCCTGGATGGGTGAGCACAACCCTGAGAGGAGAGGGTTCAGAGGAGAACAAAAGGAAGGATTTGTGAGTAGGGAGTTAATGTGCTTTAATTGTGGTAACAAGGGCCAGGGCGTATGAATGCAAGGAGAGTAGAGGAAGGTCGAACTACAGTAGTAGGGCTGAGTACAGGGTGGAACCTAAGGCGGAAGCCAGAGTGATTACATGTTTCAGCTGTGGAAAGCCAGGGCACCTTTAGTACTGAGTGCCCCAGCAAGAAGGTTGGGACTAGCTTGAAAAAGGAAGGCACAGGTGGAAAGGTGGCTACTGTGATAGTGGGAGACAAGAAAGACAATATTGCATGGGGTTGGGTGAATGGAGTGAAGTGCAGAGTCTTGGTATATTCTGGGGCGAGTGTGGGAGTCGTACCCAGGTCGTTGTTGAGAAAAGGTTACAAAGATTGTGGGGAGATACAAGTTGCAGATGTGCATGGGGTGAGGAAGGCCCACAGAAGTACTATTGTGGAGTTCAAATTAGGAGGTTTGGTTCGGACACAGCTAGCAATGATCGATGAGAGAGAGGGCGATGGGGTTATCAGCATACTTCCCCTGAACCTGAGGGATGGGGAAGAAGCGAGAGCATTCACTCAGGCCATTACTGTGTATAGCGAGGAGTGTAAGGCTAGCGTGACTGAGAAGGCTGAAGTCAAGGTACTGACCCGCAGTCAGGCCAAGGCTGAAGCCGAGTTGGACAAATGTGAGGAGGATGCAGAGGTAGAGGATTTGTGGTGCACGGTAGAGGAGTCTGATCAGGAGGACTTGGGAGATGAGAAGGAACCTTGGGTTGAACCGGGTGAGGGAGAATCGAAGCAAAAGAGCTTGCGGGAGAGTGCAGCTGAGGAGAATGAGGAGATAGAAGGAGAGCCGAAGGAGTTAGAGTCGGTGATTGTGAGCGAGGTGGATAACGAAAAGTTAGCAGGAGAGATAGGGCCTATGAAGGAGGGCAACGATGGGAGAGAATTCAGGGAGAAACTACTAGTAGACGATAGTCTGAGGACTTGGAGAGAACTGGGAACCAGAGGAGAGAGAGGTTTCAAATGGGATAAGGAATTGCTGTTGAGAGGAATGTATGTGTCTTGGGAGGAGTATGCAGATGTAATAGTGGTGCTGAAAGAGTTTAGGTTGAGGATTTTGGAGATGGCGCACGAGAGATGTGGCCATTTGAGTGGAGGCAAGGTGGCTAAGTTGGTTGGGAGGTATTTCCTATGGCCGGGTATGGTCAAGGATATAGAGGGGCACTGCAGTAGTTGTCAGGTCTGCCAGGTTAGGAGTAAGAGCAGACCCAGCAGGGCACCTGTAGTTGAGAGGCCGGTTCTAACAGAGCCATTCGAGAGTGTGGCTGTGGACTTGGTGGGTCCACTTCCAAAGGGGAAGGGTGGCTGCAGATTTCTACTGACGTATATTTGCATGGCCACCAGGTGGCCTGAGGCCATACCCCTGAGGAGCGTAACTGCTAGATCTGTAGCTGAGGGCTTGTGGAGTATATTCTCCAGGACTGCCATACCTGAGGTGCTACTGTCAGACCAGGGATCACAATTCTGCGGAAGAGTGATCAGACAGCTATGTCAACTACTAGGGATTGAGAAGTTAAGAACTTCCCCGTATCATCCCCAGTCGAACGGCATGATCGAACGCATGCATGGTACGCTTAAGAGTGT